>ERZ1106915.441-NODE-441-length-60721-cov-3.632644_pt1 | contig 60721 bp, 81 predicted proteins | sample MGYA00403653_ERZ1106915 | MGnify/ENA primary metagenome ERZ1106915 (study PRJEB35170, sample SAMEA104062404) | human gut metagenome | biome: human gut; feature: human-associated habitat; material: faeces | place: Denmark | collected 2012-06-06 ...
CACCAACGATAAGTCTCTTAAGATAAAGCTCTAATGAAATACGAAGCTTAACATCTTCATCTAAAGCATTAAAATGTGTTTCAAATGGACGTGCTGCTGCACCGCCTGCATTGTGTACAAGCATAGGTGTCTCAACTTCCATAAATCCCTGTCCGTCTAAGTATTTTCTGATTTCACTGATAATCTTTGATCTCTTAATAAATGTTTCCTTAACTTCAGGATTCATAATAAGGTCAAGATATCTCTGACGGTATCTAAGGTCTGTATTTGTAAGGCCATGATGCTTTTCAGGAAGAATCTGAAGACTCTTTGAAAGAAGAGTAACTTCCGTAGCGTGAATACTCTTTTCACCTGTCTTTGTTACAAAAGGATATCCCTTAACACCAACGATATCACCGATATCCATCTTCTTGAAATCCTTGTATTCTTCAAAAGGTTCATCACCTAATTCATTTCTTGCAACATAAACCTGAATATTTCCTGTTTTATCCTGAACATTACAGAATGAAGCTTTACCCATTACACGCTTAAGCATAATACGACCTGCAATTGAAACAAGCTTTGCAGGATCTTTAACAAGCTTTCCTTCTTCATCATGTTCACATTCAAACTTTTCAAAGTTATCCTTAATCTCTGCAGTATGGTTTGTTACATCATACTTTGTAATCTGGAAAGGATCCTTTCCTCTTTCCTGTAAATCAGCAAGCTTCTCACGACGCACCTTTAAAAGCTGATTAACGTCAACCTGCTGTTCATTCTTATTCTGCTGTGCCATTTTCTTAAACTCCTTAAAGTAGTATAATTTATTTCTTTTTCTTAATATCAAGAACTTTATATTTTGATACTGTATCGCCCATTTCAACCTCTACAATATCTCCAACTTCGTGTCCAATAAGTGCATGACCTAATGGTGATTCGTTAGAAATCTTTCCACTTAAGCTGTTTGTCTGTGTTGAACCAACAATGCTGAACTCAAGGTCTTCATCATATTCGAAATCATGAATGATGATATGACATCCAACGTTAATCTTTGTATCATCAATATCAGATTCAGCTACAACTTCAACATTTTTAAGAATCTTTTCAATATCTTCGATTCTTGCTTCAATGTCTCTCTGTTCATCTTTAGCTGCATCGTATTCAGCGTTTTCTGATAAGTCCCCCTGCTCTCTGGCTTCCTTAATCTTCTGTGCTACTTCTTTACGTTTATTTACCTTTAAATCTTCTAATTCTGCTTCTAATTCCTGAAGACCTGCATATGTCAATATATTCTTCTTTGCATCTGCCATGTTTACTTCCTCCATCTACATGTTCGTTCATAGTTTTACACTTTATAATAGCCCAACCACCATTTATTGTCAATGTTAAAGCCCCGAAAAAGTGTACAAAAAGCCTATAAAACCTTATAATTTTGATTTAATTAGCTCCTCTAGGGACTGCCAGTCCACAATCTCATTGCATCTGCGTCTAAGCTCTGCAGAATGTGGCAAGCCCTGTGTATACCAGGCTATGTGTTTTCGCATTTCCCTAACTGCCGTATATTCACCTTTGTAATCAATAAGCATTCTTGCGTGTTTTAAAACCATATCGCGTACTTCTGTTGAAGACGGTTTATCTACAATAATTCCATTTTCAAGATACTCTTTTATCTGTTTAAAAATCCATGGATTTCCTCTTGCGGCTCTTCCAACCATTAACCCGTCACATCCGGTATATTCTTTCATTGCCTTTGCATCTTTTGCAGAAAAAATATCACCGTTACCAATTACAGGAATTTTCACAGCCTCTTTTACCTCTTTAATCACGTCCCAGTCTGCTTTTCCGCTGTAATACTGCTCCCTTGTTCTTCCGTGAACGGCAATTGCTGATACGCCACAGCTTTCCGCAATTCTTGCAATCTCAGGTGCCTGAATTTCACCGTCTTTAAAGCCCTTTCTAACCTTTATTGTAACAGGCTTATTTATTGCCTTAACCATTTTTGTAAGAATCTCTTCCACAAGTTTAGGCTGCGTAAGCAAATAAGAACCTTCATGATTGTTAACAATCTTAGGCACCGGGCACCCCATATTAATATCAATAAAATCACAAGGACCTTCTGCAACCTTTGCACCGATTTCCGCCATAATGTCAGGATCAGAGCCAAAAAGCTGAACAGCTATTGGATGCTCAGCCTTATCAATATTTAATAATATGTTTGTATTTTTATTTTTATACAAAATAGCTTTGGCGCTTACCATTTCCGTGTAAAGCATGCCACATCCCTGCTCTTTGCAAAGCAGACGAAATGGCAGGTCCGTTACACCTGCCATTGGTCCCAATGCCAAACTATTTTCAATTTCAACATTGCCTATTTTCATAATTAATCTCCAAGCTTATTTATTATTCTTGTTCTTCTCGTAAATAATTCTCATTCCCTGAAGAGTTAATTCCTTGTCATATATGTCTATTTTGTCTGTATTCTGCCATATTATTCTTCCAAGACCACCTGTAGCAACAACCTTAACATCTGTAAGACCGCTTTCCTCTTTCATCTTTTCAATAATATATTCTGTCTGACCGATGTATCCATAAACAATACCTGCCTGCATACATGAAATTGTATCCTTAGCTAAAATGCTTTCAGGCTTTTTGATTTCAATTTCAGGGAGCTTAGCTGTTTCATTCCATAAAGCCTTTGTGCAAATCTTTATTCCCGGCGAAATAACTCCTGCTTCAAAAGTACCGTCAGCTCCAACCAAATCATAAGTTGTAGCTGTGCCAAAATCTATTACAATACAAGGTCCGCCATATAATTCATATGCTGCCACAACATCCACAAGACGGTCTGAACCAAGTTCCCTCGGATCAGTTCTCTTAACTCTTATTCCTGTCTTTGTCCCCGGACCTACAATTATAGGCTTTATTCCAAAATACTTAATAATACCATTATTTAAAGAATACATAACTTTAGGAACTACCGATGAAATAATAACATCCTCAATCTCGTTAATATTAATATTCTTTCTCGCTATTAATTCGGCTATTGTTGAACCATATTCATCAGATGTTTTCACCATCTGGGTATTCATTCTAAATGTGGCAAATACCTTATCCTCCTTAAATAGTCCAAGTGTTATATTAGTATTTCCAACATCAACAGTAAGTAACATTATATTTCTTCTCCCAATACAAAAACTTTATAGTACATTTCTAAAGATTCCAGTAAATCTCTTTTTTCCATTTGCATCTGTCTTATCTTTAGTCCACAGCCAATATCATCATATAACAAATCTCCTTCATCAGCTTCTGTTATAATCTGAAGATTGCCTTCCTCATCATATTCTAGAACAAGTATTCCGCCAACTTCCTCCGTAAAAAGAACACACATAATCTGCAATTCCTGTTTAATCTGTTCCGGCAGGTTGGAAAACTGCTCATTTAAATAATATTTTTTGTCGTATGCGTTAGCACCGCACAATACCATTTTCTCGTTAAACATATTTCTTCCTTATTAGTAAAAATTAAATTAAGTCTTAATCCTTAATAACTTCAGCCAAAGCCTTTACTGAACCGGCAATTCCCTGAATTTCAGATGGAATAATAATCTTTGTAGCCTGACCGTCTGCTGCTGCTGCAAAAGCTTCAAGACTCTTAAGTGTAAGAACTGCCTCATCAGCTCCTGCTTCCTTAATGGCTTTGATACCATCTGCTGTAGCTTTCTGGACACTAAGAATAGCCTGTGCCTCACCTTCAGCTTCAAGGATTCTCTTCTTCTTTTCTGCGTCGGCCTTAAGAACTGCTGCCTGATTGTCAGCTTCAGCATTAAGAATAGCTGCTTCTTTCTTACCTTCTGCAATAAGAACTGCTGATTTCTTCTCACCTTCGGCTCTAAGAATCTGTTCACGCTTTTCACGTTCAGCTCTCATCTGTTTCTCCATTGCTTCCTGAATATCTCTTGGTGGAATAATGTTCTTAAGCTCAACTCTGTTAACCTTAATTCCCCAAGGATCCGTTGCAACGTCTAATTCTGTACGCATCTTAGCATTGATTGTCTCTCTTGAAGTAAGAGTTTCATCAAGTTCAAGATCACCTACAATATTTCTAAGTGTTGTAGCTGTTAAAGACTTAATAGCCACAATTGGATTTTCAACACCATAAGCATAAAGCTTTGGATCTGTAATCTGATAGAAAATAATTGTATCTATCTGCATTGTAACATTATCTCTTGTAATAACAGGCTGTGGTTCAAAGTCTGCAGCCTGTTCCTTCAAATTAACTTTTCTTGATACTCTATCCAAAAATGGAATTTTGAAATGAAGTCCCACTGACCATGTTTCTTTGTAAACACCTAATCTTTCAATAACAAATGAATGCGCCTGTGGCACAATCTTTACACATGTTGAAACCAATAGGATTGCCAACACGATTAAAATAATAAAAAATATCATATTCTACCTCCTGGTATACTAGGCCTTTCTGACCATAGCTTTTACCCCTTCTACGGACACAACTGTAACTAATGAATCTTTAGGAATAATCTCTCCATCTACACTTCTGGCTGTCCACTCCATACCGTCTACCTTAATCATTCCTTTTGCGTTAATGTTATCAATTTCCACAACAACTTTTCCCTGTTTACCTGCCATTGATTCAACATTAGTCTTTTCAGCTTTGTTGTTTACATACTTAATGGCAAATGGTCTTATAAATATTAATACCACCATGGTAACTACCAGAAAAACAACTGCCTGAACAACCCAGTTTGCTCCAAGCAATGCTGCCACACATCCGGCTAAAGCTCCAATGGCAAACCATATACAGGTAAGACCAAGTGATACCAACTCAAGTGCTGCAAAAACAACAAACACTACAAGCCAAGCAATATAGCTCATACTCATCTTCCTTTCATTTCATTTTATGCAATTTTATCATCTAAACGCAAAAAAATAAACCCTAAGTATATTTTATTTTATACATTATACTCAAGATTTATTATCCTACATAAATATTAATCTGCTGATTGGGCAAACTCTGCTTTGATATAACCATCATTACCCTGATAGTTGACTAAAACCCAGTCCCCTTCTTTTCCAAGAACGTAGAACTCATCGCCTGTTGATGCCATTCCAAGCACTGAACTGTCTGCTGAAGCTTCCTCTCTTACATACAACGTATCTGCCGTAATCTTAATTCTTCCGCCTAATTCAAGGTTATTTTCCCCTGTTGTAGTGGTTTCAGGCTCTGTTGTTGTCTCAGCTTCGACTGATGTTGTACTCTCAACTGCCTCTTCTGTTGTAACTACCTTCTTCTTTGATTTCTTGGTTGTTTCCTCAGCCTTAGCTGCAACCTTGTCTGTATTGCTATTGTTAACTCTGATTGACTCTGTTGATGCCATCTGAGCTGTATCTACATATTCAATCTTATTATTTCTGCTAACTGCTGCAGCTATTGTAATAATTGCTGCCATAACAAAAATGCCGGCGTACATAAGATTATTAACATTTCTGTATAATCTTCTCTTTCTGTTTCTCTCTATTCTCTTTTTTCTCTCTAATCTATTGCTATCCATTAATGGTTCCTTCTCTGATTTTTCGAATTTTCCTGTCAAATTTCGTCATCGTCTTTAAAAATTGTAACAAATATTACAGTCTATGTCAATTTTTTGTCATATATTTTATGCCTAAAATGCTTAATTTTTTCAGCTAATTTTTTTCTTTTATTGTTAGATTTTAACATTTAACTTTTTAATTAAATTTTTATTAACCAATTCCTTATTAAAAGCATATATTAGTTAATATATCTTGTAATATTTTCATAAACTTTTTCCCAAAGATTGCATATTTTTCACAAAAGTTGTATTATTGTGAGGTATGCATTTATTATTTTGGTTGATAAATTTCTTAACTTGACATTACGGACTTAGTATCGACCTACCATTATAATTAACAAATATATAAGTTAATTGTAAATTCGGGATCTGTATTAAATATGGAAGATACGGAAATTAGTTTTCCCGAAAGTTTGTTAAGGAGGAATTTTGTTATGGCAAACACAAAGAAAAAAACAACACCTGTTGCTACTAAGAAAGACAATACAGTAGAGATTCCTGTAGTAGCAGCAATGACTAATGCTGAACCTAAGAAAGAAGCTAAGGTTGAAGCTAAGAAAGAAGCTGAAGTAAAAAAAGCTGAACCTAAAAAAGTTGAAAAGGCTGTAGAAGTTAAGACTGTAGCTAAGAAAGAAGATAAGGCACCTGCTAAGGCTGCTACAAAAGTTGCTGAAAAGAAACCGGCTGCAAAAAAAGCTACAACTACTAAGAAAGCAGCTACAACTGCTAAAAAGGCACCTGCTAAGGCTGCTAAAGTTGAAAACAACATTTATGTTCAGTTCTCAGGTATGGAATTTGATACTGCTGCAATCGAAAAGGCTGTAAAGGCTGATTACACAGCAAAGAATGGTAAGAAGGATATGAAGTCAGTTTCTATCTACATTAAGCCTGAAGACATGAAAGCTTATTACGTAATCGACGGAATTATTGGTGACGTAGCTTTATAATTCCTACATATACTAAAGATATCAGGAGAGTCGCATTTGTGCGGCTCTTTTTTTCACTAATTCATGCACCGCTTGTAGTAACGCGTAAAATGATAAAATCAATGTGTTTGAAGGTGTTTTTTCTCTGCCGACACAATATAAATCAAATAAAAAGAGAGCACAACTTGTATGCTCCCTTCGATGTTCTTTAGATATGTTTCTATTATTCGCCGTCTACGCTTACTACGAAATCATTTAATTTCTTTGCAAGTACATCTGCATCCAGTCCGTGTACAATACATGCTTCTTCCAATGTTTCTCCCTGTGATGCAGGGCATCCTACGCAGTGCATTCCTTCATTTAAGAGGATTGGAATACAGCCCATGTTTACGTTTATGATATCTTTGATTATCATGTCTTTTGTTATCTTTGCCATATTTTTTACTTCCTTATTTTAATTTTGTTCTGATTTTTGCCTTTTCTATAATTATTTTTCAATAATTATGTTTTTTAGCATTTTTCAGGTTCCGGATAGTCTACTCCAAATGTTTCTACTGTTACTTTTTTCATTACCTGTGGTTCTAATGGTTTGTCCATTCTGTCTGTTGCCACGTCTGCAATTTTGTTTACTACCTCTATTCCTTCGATTACTTTGCCAAATGCAGCATACTGACCATCAAGGTGAGGTGATGTCTGGTGCATTATGAAAAACTGAGATCCGGCTGAATTTGGCATCATTGTACGTGCCATTGAAAGTACGCCCGGTTCATGCTTTAAGTCGTTCTTGAAGCCGTTCTGTGTAAATTCGCCCTTAATTGAGTATCCCGGTCCGCCAATACCTGTTCCTTCAGGATCTCCACCCTGAATCATAAAGCCTCTGATTACTCTGTGGAAAATAATTCCATCATAGTATCCTCTGTTTACAAGGCTGATAAAGTTGTTAACTGTGTTAGGCGCAACTTCAGGATAAAGTTCAGCTTTCATAACATCTCCGTTGTTCATTTCAATTGTTACTATTGGATTTTTTTCTGCCATTTTAATATCTCCTTTAACTTTTACATTTTGTTCATATTTCTTTTACACGTAAAACACTCTTTTTTCACGTTTTAAAATTATAATACAAACATAAACAAAAGAAATTAATCATTTGTTTATGTTTTTTCATAATTTTTTTGAATCGGATTTAATCCGATTCCCTCCCTTTTTTATTATTAGAATATATTTGCGGAAAGGATGCGTGCGTTGCATCCTTTTTGCACGGAAAGAGTTTCACGAAACGTGAAGCTCTTTTTTCATTTTTATCCATAAATCTGTCTGCAAATAATGTACGCCATATAGAATGCATAAATTATTACAAGAAAGATTCCTTCTTTCTTCTTAATTGTTCTCTGTGTTGATGCAACAATAAACACGATAATTGTGGCAGCCAATGAAACTATTATGTCCACGAAGTTCATTGCCGTAACTCCAACTGATGAAATTGCCGCTGATAGTCCAAGTACTAAAAGAATGTTTGAAATGTTTGAACCTACAACATTTCCTATTGCAAGGTCTGCCTCTCCCTTGGAAGCTGCAACTGCTGATGTTACAAGTTCAGGAAGTGATGTTCCCATTGCTACAATTGTAAGTCCTACCAATGTTTCAGACATTCCTGCTGCAAGAGCCAGACTCTTTGCGCTGTCTACAACAACCTGTCCTCCTACCGCTATGGCAATTGCACCACCAACTATGAAAATTGCACTTTTTCTTTTTGAAAGCATTATAACTTCATCGGTACCATCTTCTTCTGTTCTTTCTTTTAAAGCATAACTTACAGTCCAAGCTATAAATCCTACGAAAAGTACAAGCAATAATATACCATCAATTCTGTTAACATTTCCTACCATTGTTGATCCATTTTCAAATAGGAAAATGTTGTTTTTCTTAATTATTCCTCCAAACCATAAAATATCTCCTGCCAAAAATATTAACAGTACTGATATTATAAGCAAAAGTGGCATTTCTCTTTTTAGTATGGATTTTTTTACTAACATATCTTTAAATAATGCAGTAATGCCAATTACCATCAAAAGATTAAATATGTTAGAACCTACCACGTTTCCAAGTGCTATGGCATTAGAATGTTTAACTGCTGCAAATGTACTTACTGCAAGTTCGGCAGTTTCTGGAAGTGATGTTCCCATGGCTACGATCGTCAATCCTATGATAATAGAAGGAACTTTTAAACGTTTTGCAACGCTTGAACTTCCTTCTACAAAATAGTCTGCTCCTTTTATAAGAAGCACAAATCCTACTAATAATAAAATAATATCTAATATTGTTTTCATTTATTCACCTTTTCTTTTTAATCGCATAGATATTATTTTATACAATTATTGGCATTTATGCAACAGATATAGCTCATTATTTCACCTTTATCAATCACAGGTGAAATAAGATTTTTTAACTTTATAGCACAAAAAATAGGGATACCGTCTTTACTCAAAAACAGTATCCCTACTTTATTTGTATTGCTTTAGCAAAATTATTCTATTGTTATTGCCTTTTATTTATCGATTTCATATACTAAATCACCGTATGTAGGCATTGGCCATACTTCCTTAGGCATAATTACTTCAAGCTCATCTACAGGCTTTCTTAAAGCTGCCATAGCTGCCATTACGTCGTCCTTGTATGATATTGCAATTGCCTTGCTGTCATCCTTAGCTTTTGCTTCTTCTACAATTTCAGCAAGTGCTGTTGTAGCTTTCTTTGTTTCAGCTAACTTAGCTGAGATTTCTCCTAATAATCCAGCCTGAACTGATGCGTCAGCTCCTGCTTCCTTAACAGCGATAACTGTATCAGCAAGATCCTTTGTATATTTTGTAACTGCCGGCATAATGATTCTGTTTGACATTTCAACCATTGTTAATGCTTCAATGTTACGTACGCCTGCATACTGTTCAAAAAGAATTTCTTTTCTTGCTTCCAATTCAGCCTTTGATAAAATGTTGAATTTCTCGTACATTGCAACTGTTGTATCGTCTACTAATGCAGGGATTGCATCAACGATTGATCTGCAGTTAGGAAGTCCTCTCTTTTCAGCTTCAATTGGCCATTCTTCTGAATATCCGTTACCGTTAAATACGATTCTTGCATGTTCTTTCATTAACTTAGCTGTATATTCTTCAACTGCCTTATCGAAATCTGCTGCTCCTTCAAGGGCATCGCAAGCTTCGCTAAATGCTTCTGCCATCATTGCGTTAAGCACTGTATTTGTATCACCAATTGAGTTAGATGAAGCAACCATTCTAAATTCAAATCTGTTACCTGTGAATGCAAAAGGTGATGTTCTATTTCTATCTGTAGGATCTTTTTCAAGTACAGGAAGTTTCTTAATACCAAATTCAAGTGTTCCTGATGAAAGACTTGAAGTAGCCTTACCGTTCTTAAGAATCTGCTCTACAATATCTCCAACCTGATCACCAAGATACATTGAAATAATTGCTGGAGGTGCTTCGTTAGCTCCTAATCTGTGATCGTTACCTGTATTTGATGCTGCAAGTCTTAATAATACTGCATGTCTGTCAACTGCTGCCATTGTGCAGGCAAGTACTAACTGGAATAATTTATTTTCTTCAGGTTTCTTACCTGGCTTAAACAAGTTAATTCCGTCATCAGTTGTAAGCGACCAGTTATTATGTTTACCTGAACCATTGATTCCATCAAATGGTTTTTCATGCAATAAACATACAAGACCATGCTTTGTAGCTGTTTTCTTTAATACATCCATTACTAAAAGGTTATTGTCTAATGCTACATTTGAAATTGAAAAAATTGGTGCAATTTCATGCTGAGCAGGTGCAACCTCGTTATGTTCTGTTTTTGCTGTAATACCTAATTTCCATAACTGAACGTTAATATCTTCCATAAAAGCTTTTACTCTAGGCTTAATTGCTCCAAAGTAATGGTCGTCCATTTCCTGTCCCTTAGGAGGCATTGCTCCGAAAAGTGTACGTCCTGAATACATAAGGTCAGGTCTCTTTAAATATTTTTCTCTGTCTACTAAGAAGTATTCCTGTTCAGGTCCTACATAAGAGAAAATTCTCTTAGTATCCTGATCACCGAATAATCTCATAAGTCTTACACCCTGCTTACTTACTGCATGCATTGCTTTAAGTAATGGTGTCTTTGTATCAAGTGATTCCCCTGTATATGAGCAAAACGCTGTTGGAATACAAAGGGTATCTTCTTTAACATAAACAGGTGATGTAATATCCCATGCTGTATATCCTCTTGCTCCGCAAGTAGCTCTTAAACCACCTGAAGGGAAAGATGAAGCATCAGGTTCACCCATTAATAAATCTTTTCCTGTAAATGTGTTTTCGATTTTTCCATCTATTGGAACAGAAGCAAATGAATCATGTTTTTCAGCTCCTACTGAAATTACATATGGCTGGAACACATGTGTAAAGTGTGTAGCACCTTTTTCCAACGCCCATTCCTTCATTGCCTGTGCAACCACATCTGCTAAATCTTCTGTGATTTCACCGCCTTCGTACATAAGTTTCTTAACTGTTTCGTAATCGCTCTTTGGTAAACGAACTTTCATTACTGCATCGTCAAATACGTTTTCCCCAAAAACTTTTTCAATGTTTACTCCCATAGTTCTGTTCCTTTCCTATACAACAAATTTTTCGTCCGCTATAATAAATATAATTAACAATTTCATCTTAAAGTTTTATAAATGGCATTTATGATAGTAAATACACTAATGAACGTCACTTATAAAAAAAGGACACTTCTCCAAACTTCATTTTTGAAGAACGTCCTTGTCCTTAATCTCATTTAGCGGTTGAGCTTTTTCGCTCTGTACGTGTCATAACTTACATCATTTCTTTACAAAAATCAATAGCATATGAGTATTTATCTAATTTTTTAAACCTTTTTCTTAATAAAATTAAGTGAAAGCTCCTAATCCACAACTTCTTCCCCTCTGTACATACAAACAAGCTGTCTGTTTCCATAGTCGTCCACACATGTTGAACACATAATAATCTTGTCATCCGTCGTTGGCTTTCTTGTATCAAACTTGTATGTGCTCTTGCTGTAAACTCTGTCAATCCAGCTCTGGAAATCGCTTTTATTTTCAAAACCATACTGGTAAATCTTCTCATCAACGTCTTTTCCCGAAAAAACAGAGAAAACATAATAAATGTAATGCTTACGACCAATATAAATATCAAAAGTCGGATGTTTCTTGCAGAAATCCTTATCTCTAAAATTCATAATTTCTTTAAACATAGAACCGTCAAGCATATTGTGACCATACAAAATACACATGTCTCCTTCAAGACCTGCTGTTCTATAGTCAATAAAAATCGCACCTGCTCCATTATAAATCTTGTCTGCACCATGCTTTAAATAATACTTGTTATCACTATGTTCAAAAATCGGATACTGTATTCTTGTACCGTCTAACTTAATATACCCCTTTGCCTCATCATTATACTTAAGCATGGCATCATAGTTCCAAACCCACTTCTTGCTATCAGCACTGTAGTTTAAGGTGTCTGAACTTGAACTGTTTGAACTTGTGGTGCTTGAGCCTGTGTTTGAAGTATTGGAATTTGTGCTGTTGGCAGTTAAATTGCTGTCTGAAACCTCGCTATTATTTAAAGCTTTGTTTCCATTTAAACCGGCACTACTATCTGAGCCTGTATTCCCTTTAGCATCCTGTACAAACATATCGTTAAGACTTGCATACTTCTTCTCATCATCCTTGTAATTCAAATAAGATTCTGTCAGGCTGTAAGACGCATAAATCAAGGCTACTCCTGCCGCAATAATCACAAGAAATCTTACAGCATTATAAATCTTTGCAAACTTCTTAGACTTAGGTGATAATTCATCCAAGCTTGTTTTTTTCCCTCCAATTGTTGTAGAATTTTTTTCATCTGTTTCAATTGATTTATTATTTTCTATTTTTTCAGATTCTATTTTTGTATTCTGTTCTTTTCCTAATTCTTTTTTGTTAGTTTTCATATCATAACCTTTCTTAGTAAAGTATAAATACTTTTTAAACTTTAATCAAGAATTATATAAATGATTTTTGATTAGATTATCTAACATAGCAAAATAATCAATTATATCATTATGTATAGGAATCTCCTCCTGCCAAAAGAAAAACCCCGGCTTTTGCCGGGGCATGTATTCTTGCTTTATTTTTGTATGGATTATTCAGCTTTTCCAACTGAACCGAAAAGTTCCATTTTTTCTTTTACTGTTGCTTTGATTGCTTCAGCACCTGGTGCAAGTAACTTACGAGGATCGAATCCCTTTCCTTCTAAGTCCTTACCAGCTTCGATGTATTTTCTTGTAGCTTCAGCAAATGAAAGCTGACATTCTGTATTAACGTTAATCTTTGAAACGCCAAGTGAGATAGCTTTCTTAATCTGGTCTGCAGGAATTCCTGTACCACCATGAAGAACTAATGGCATATTACCAACTTTTTCACTAACTGCTGCTAATGTTTCAAAGCTTAATCCTTCCCAGTTTGCTGGATATTTACCATGAATGTTACCAATACCTGCTGCTAACATAGTTACTCCTAAATCAGCAATAGCCTTACATTCATCAGGATCTGCACATTCACCCCTACCGATAACACCGTCTTCTTCACCACCGATTGAACCAACTTCTGCTTCAAGTGACATACCGTGTTCGTTAGCAATTTTAACTAATTCTTTAGTCTTTTCGATGTTTTCTTCGATTGGATAATGTGAACCGTCGAACATGATTGATGAAAATCCTGCTTCAACACACTTTAAACATCCTTCATATGAACCATGATCTAAGTGAAGAGCAACTGGAACTGTAATTCCAAGTTCTTCCATCATTCCGTTAACCATTCCTACTACTGTCTTGTATCCTGTCATGTACTTTCCAGCACCTTCAGATACACCTAAAATAACAGGACTCTTTAATTCTTCTGCTGTTAAAAGAATTGACTTTGTCCATTCAAGGTTGTTGATATTAAACTGACCTACTGCATAGTGGCCTGCTTTAGCTTTTTCTAACATTTCTTTAGCTGATACTAACATAATGTACCTCCGTAAAATTCATTCATTGTTAATTTTTAAACAACTGCTTATATTATAACCCATTTCGGTAGTATTGCAACACTAATATTCGCTAATATAACTATGTTTTTGCACTTTTATAAAATTATTGTGAAGTTTGTTCTCTACTTTAGTTATTAGGATACAAATGAGAAACATCCAAATAATCAGGAATTCCTCTCTCATACTTAACAACCGGTTCCCCAAGAATAAGCGGATATGCGTAATCAACAAAATCCTGTGTTACATCATTTCCTCTTTCGTTAATCCATTCTCTTGGAACATGTTTTACAAGGCCTGCCACATTTTTAACATCTGTGTCTCCCATTTTAACACTATATGGTTCGTTAGCTTTTCTGATTGCTGTAACCATAACGCCTGACTTGCCTTCAAGTGCAGTTTCAACTGCGTGACGCCCAAGTCTGAATGCTTCGCCAATATCTGTAATAGAAGACATATGTGCAGCACATCTTTGCAAAATATTAATTTCAACAGAACGAACCTTTACCTGAAGATTCTGCTTAATAATATATTCTAAGCACTTTCCTGTTCCGCTTAACTGGCTGTGTCCAAAAGTATCTTCCACTGCAGATGTGGCACTAATGTACTTTCCTTCTGCATTTTTGATTCCCTCTGAAACAGCAATTACAACGTTATTGTATTTCTTAATTGCCTCTCTTACATCTTCAATAAACTGAGCCTCATCGAAAGCAACTTCCGGCAAATAAATAAGATGAGGTGCATGATTATATTTATTTCTTGCAAGGACTGAAGCCCCTGTAAGCCACCCTGCATCACGTCCCATAATTTCTACAATAGTTACGCTGTTAATTGGATAAATTGATGTGTCGTGACCTATTTCCAGTAAAGTAGATGCCACATATTTTGCTGCTGAACCATAGCCCGGTGTATGGTCTGTAATACACAAATCATTATCAATAGTCTTAGGAATACCAACTATCTTAACATCCTTTCCAACAGCTTTTGCATATGTGTTAAGCTTGTCTACCGTGTCCATAGAATCATTTCCGCCAATATAGAAAAATGCATCTATTTCATATGTTTCAAACTTATTAAAAATATATGCATATGGTGCATCGTCTTCTGTATAATCAGGTAACTGATATCTACATGAACCTAAATACATAGAAGGTGACTTTTTTAACAATTCAATAAACATAGGCACCTGTTCAACTTTTTCAGTCAAATCCATAAGGCATCCATTTAAAAGTCCCTGTACACCATTAAGAGAGCCGTAAACCTTGTCGAACTTTTTGCTGTCGATTGCTCCCTGAATTACTCCCGCCAAGCTTGAGTTAATAGCCACAGTCGGTCCACCAGACTGTGCAACTAAACAATTTCTCATAATTACCTCCAAAACTTTATTCCACGAAACCTAGTATACCCCAGTTTCTGACAAAAACCAACAGTTATATTTCTTCTATATAAATTATAATACCCGGGAAATCTTGTTTGTTACCTTTCTGATTTCCCGGGTTATTACCATAATATTAAGTTTTTCTGGGTTTCGTTTCTGTTAAGTCATTATAATCTTAGTTTATTTCATTAAGCCTGTTTGTGATTTTCCATACACTTTTTTCCCATTAACATATGTGTATGGAGTTACCTTAACATAGACTCTCTTTATATTGTAAACATTTTTAACTTTCTGCTTAACTGTTACAGTTGTTTTTGTTTCATTTACTTTTACATTTTTAACATTCTTTTTGAACTTCTTGTCTGTTGCAACTTTTACTTCATAACCGCTTATGCCTTTAACCTTAGCCCATGAAGCCTTTACTTTAAGATAATTTTTCTTGTCTCTTTTAAAATTATTTATCTGTACACTTGTTTTGTTATACTGTGCTCCTAATCTGTAATCCAAAACTACATTAGAAGTGTTATCAAATACGCCATTGGCAATATCTGTCTTTCCTTCAATTACAAACTTTTCCAAAGAATCGCAGCCCAAAAATGCATTAAAATCTATTTTTTGTACATTTGACGGAATTGTAATTGTTGTCAATTTTGTATTTTGAAATGCATACTTTCCAATACTCTTTACATTTTTTCCTATTGTTACACTTTCAAGGTTTCTGCAATCCCAAAAAGCACCCTCATTTATTTTTTCGATATTATCAGGAATCACAATATTTTTTAATTTATAACATACATCAAACATTCCCTCTGGGATTTCTTTTATATTTGTTGGAATTGTAACTTTTTCAAGTGCACAACTTGAGAAAACATTTTTGCCCCATTTTGTAATAGTATTAGGTATTTCAATTTCCTTTATGTTGCATTCAAAAAATGCATAATCACCTATTTCTGTAAGATTCTTTGGCAATGTAACTTTTTCAAGGTTATATCTGCTAAAGAACGCTCTGTCTTCTATTACTTTTACAGTATCAGGAATAACAATCTCCTTTGCAATCTTGCTGTCAGGATTGTATCCTTCGCCTTTTATAACATTGTTGGCAATTGTTGTAATTCCTTCAGGAACAACAAGTTTTTCACTTTTTCCTTCATAGCCTATTAAAACGTTGTCCTTTGAAATATACATTCCATTCTCAACTTTGATACTTGGAACCTGCTTTGCAATATTTTCCCATGTAGAAAGGTTTGTACGGTTGCAAAGGTTCACAACACTTTCTCCATCTAAGTCTGCGCCTGAAATTACTATATCCTTTCCAATATCAAATCTTTCATGATAATCTCCTGCCTGATATGCATTATAATCAATCTTCTTAACTGATGCCGGAATCCTTATCTTTTCAAGTTTGTCACAAACTACATAATCATCTCCATCAAAATGTCTTGCATAGAGAATTGACTGTAATGCAAATGTTTCACAACCTTCATCTATTGAAAGTTCCTTTGTTCCTGCTGATACTCTTACAAGAGTTTTTCCGTCCTTTGTGTAAATCATTCCTGACTTTGATGTATAATTCTTGTCATTTGCACTAACATCAAAAACATTAGAATTAACATATGTAACTGTCTTTAAATCAATACTTGTTGAAAAAGTTACTGTGTCAGCCATTGAACCGCCCATAATTGTTGCATAAGCGTCATCACCTTTTTTCTTTTTTAATGTATACTTTCCTGGTAATGTGATATTTTCTAACTGCTTACAATTTTCAAAAGCATCCTGACCGATTTCTTTTACTTTCTTAGGAATTGTTACTTTCTTAATTTTTGTTCCATTAAAACTATCAATTCCTATTTTCTTAACCGATTTGCCAATTGTTACTTTTGACAAGTTTTTGCACTTATAAAATGCTTTGTCTGAAACTGATGTTACACCGTTTTTAATAACTACTTTTTTAACTTTCTTATTATTTTTGAAAGTCATTTTCTTGGGCATTTCACCTTTTCCTGAGATTGTAAGTGTGCCTTTTTTAAGTGTGTATACTACCTTTGATTTTTTCCCTTTTGATTTAGCCATTACTGTTGGTGATGGATTAGCCAATGCCAAAACAGTTACTGCCATAGCTGTTGCAAATAAAAATTTTGATGTTTTCCTCATAGCTCCTACCTCCTTGTTTGTGTACCCTTCTTGATTTAATACTGATTTTTCATAGTCTTCCTTACTGTTGTTTCAAAGTCACTTTATTTTGCTAGCTTTCCTTGTGTCTTTACATATTAAACGAAGGGTTTTCAAAAAATATTGCATTTATTTTATTTTTTTATTTTTATTTAACACCAAATTATTTTATGCATAGAATAATACTGTAGAACAAAAAGAAAATGGAGATTTTTATGGACTGTAACAATTGCAATCAAAACGCAAATTGTTTTAATCATAACAATATGAATACGCCAAGAAACGGAAGATATAATCGTGGTAATTGTAACAGAATGATGCCATGTGGCAGACCTATGCCTGAACAGGGATGTGGATGTGAAATGAACAACAATGTGAGAGAACGAAAAATGGATAACCAAAATTGTGGTATGGAACGCAATACTATGAATCACAGTATCGGAAATGATAACCATAGATGTGGTTGCAATATGACTTATGATAATCAGGGTTGTTGTTGCAATATGAAACGGAACAATGAGGGTTGTAACCGTGGAACAGAACATGTCGACCATATGGCTCCCGGTATGTGTTTTGTTCCATGGCAAAAATGGCAGGATGTTTATGACATTGACCAGGCTATAGGCTGTGGAACCATATTCAAGGAACTTTATAAACCTTATGTTGGAAGGGGATGTGGACGATGAAATGTGATATGAGTAAAGAAAAACTTATGGATATTATTACTAAGGCAAGTTTTGCAATGGATGACGTAAAGCTGTTCCTTGATACACATCCCAATTGCATGGAAGCCCTTGAATACTATCACAAGGCGAAGGAAATGCGGGAAGAGGCGTGGGAAATGTACACCCACAATTTTGGACCTCTTTCGGCATATGATGTAGCAAATAAGGACTACTGGGACTGGAATAAAGGTCCAATGCCTTGGGAAGGAGGTAACTGCTAATGTATAATTATGAAAAAAGATTACAGTATCCTGTAAATATTAAAATCAAAAGTCCGAAAATTGCTCAAATAGTTTTGAGTCAGTATGGGGGTCCTGACGGAGAATCAGCGGCCGCAATGCGTTATATGTCACAGAAATTTGCAATGAAAAACCCCAAAGTTGCAGGTTTAATCAACGATATTGCGGTGGAAGAACTCGTAGTTTAACTATATCATTAGTATAAGGGGACTATTTTAGCCCCCTTTTATACTTAGTTTCTTCTTTATTATAATAGATACTTAGCTTTCATATATCCAACTACACCATTATACTCAACTTTTGCATATCCTTTACTGATATACATTACATTGACCTTTGTTTTATTCGGAAGCTTTTTCTTCAGGACTTTTGTTCTTGTTTTGTTCCAGATGTTTAGTCCTTTTTTTGTTCCAAAAACTTCCTTAGTCCAAGTCTTTTTGAAATTATCAAACACACCATATTTTTTCTTTAATTTTGAAGGAGTGTCTCCCCATTTATCTAAATAGAAATGTGGAGTATCTACAGGGCTAACCCAGTCACCACCCCAGGCAAGACCTACTTTCTTTGACTTGGCAATTTTAGCAACGTCTTTTATGCCTTTGTTGTTATATGTGTCATCAGTGATTCGTCCGTCTCCATCTACATCATACTTCAAAGCAATGTCAAAAGCAATGCCCCACTGGTGCTGACTTGAATAATCACTTCCCTTTGCATTGGTTACTATGTTGCCTTTCTTAGTTCTGCCCTGAGCATACAAAGCGTCCTGCTCAGCCTTGCTTCTAAATCCCTGCGTAATAATAAGGTATATCCCTTTCTTTGCACACTGCTTTAAAAGTAAAGTTAGCTTGTAATTAAGCCAAGGGTGTAACTTAGTTCTGTCAATTCTAATATCGTGTTCTTTCTTCATTATTCTTCCTCCACTTCCGGCAATCCTGCAACACTTGTTAACATACTAACCACTCCTGCTGTTGCAGAAATTCCAATTATTGAAACCCAATCAAGCTCTGTGATTAAATTTCCAACAGTAATTAATGATACTGCTGTCTGTGCCATTGTTTTTACAGCTCTGACACCTGCTGCCTTAATCCATTTCTTTGTCCTCATTCGTTTACTCCTTTCCCTGCTTCATTGGCAGTTCCTTTACTCTCTTATAAATCTCTGTTCCTGTTCCATTTCCGCCCAGTGCGTGATATGCCTTGTATAAATGTTCAAAATCATCCAAAGCCTCAACTGATATGTGCTCCTGAGCTATGTACTGTTTTCCCAGCGTGTATATCTTGTTATGCAAAATTGCAATAACTCCGTCCTTAATTAATTTATATGATGAATTTTTTGACTTGACATAATTAACTGCACTAACAAAAATTGCACCGATTAATGAAGGAATCCCACACAAGGATAAAATCTGATAAAGTGTCATGTATATCTCCTTTCTTATTCTTCTGTTGTTTCTTCTGATTTGTTATAAAGTTTATACTCAATAAATAAATCTTCGTCATATTCATACAAAATCCTCAATGAATAATTCAGTTTTGATAATGAAGATATATCATACTCTTTATCTGAGGTTACCATTGTACTTTTATTAGCTTCTGCATTTTCCTTAATGTAAAAATGCCAACTACTTGTAGGTATTGTTATTCCTTGACTTCCAACATTGCCTGCCTTATATATCATTCCAAATTTTATGTATTTAAATTTGCTAACATCCATCGAACCCCCTTTAGTATTTTTAATTTTCAAATACCCTTCGTGTTCTATTCCGAGAGTTCTACACATATCAGAATATTTTACAGTCATATTTTCAATCTGACTTATAGCCGTGTTATTAATAGAATCAATCTGACTTAAAGCTGTGTTATTAATGGCACTAATCTGACCTCTAGCTGCGCCATTAATTTCACCAATCTGATTTGTAGCCGTGTTGTTAATTGCATTAATCTGACCTTGTGCCGTTTCATTAATGCTATAAATCTTTCCTTGTGCAGCTTTATTAACTGCATCAGTACCTGATTTTATATTCTGTTGGGCTACTGTGTTAATTGACTCAATCTGTGCCTGCGCTGTGTTGTTAATATCTTCAAGCTTTGCATTAGTAGTATTTGCTATGTCTTCCATCTTTGCAGTTGTAAGTGTTGCTATGTCATTGCTTTTTGCCTCTGTTAAAGAGCTAATGTCGTTCATTTTTGCTTCTGTTATGTTAGCTATGTTTGTTGTACTTTCATTAACTTTTACATCTATGTCTGCTATTAACTTTTCAACATCTGTCTTTTGACCTACCACCTCTTCTAAATAATTCCCAGCTCTATCTGCATAATCTGCTGCATCATTTGCCTTCTGCTCTGCCTGTTCAAGATAACATTTATTAACTTCTATCTTTTCATCAGCCTCTTTTACCAATGCCTTTGTATCACACATTATTTTGATTATCTGATTGTAAATATCCGGTGTAATCTCATTTACAACATCTACCGGAACGCCTTTCTTTACTTTCTGACATACAATTGTTGAAGTAATTCTTCTACCTTCTGAATTGTCACCAAAAACTCCAATGTAAAGCTCACATTCTTCCCTAAAAAGCCAATCAGGTAATTTTTCTGCTGATACAACATCCTTTTCAACAAGCACTTTTACCGAATCACTTATACTATAATCATCTACATATATTACGGCTGTTTTTGTATATCCGTCCCATTCAGAAGAAAAATCAAACTTAATTTCTTCCAAATTGGAAGTTCCTGATATTAAAGACTGCTGGTTAACAATATGCGCCTGTTGTCCTTTTATCTCTATGTTTATGTTCATCTTTTTCTCCTTTAATCCACCATCCATACTGCATGAACCGGTATGCACAGTCCTGTTGAAATTTTTAAAGGTCCAGAATATCCATAATAATCAAAAGTTACTGTGCCCTTTGGATTAATTGTCATCATCCATCTGGCAGTTGTCTTATTTTTTATATCTCCCTGTTGAATAGACCATACATTGCGAGAAGGTCTCATATCCTCAGGAATGTTTCTAAACAGACTATCATGATTTGCAAAACTTGTTGAATTTGTTATGATGCCCACCAATTCCACAGTTTTCCCAACTCTTCGAATTCTGGGTGCATCAAATGAAGACCATGCTGATATGCCATCTCCACCTTCAACCGATTTCCAGCCTGTATCATACACTTCTCCGGATGTTTCAATAAGGGTTAACTCCTGCCAATCCTTCCAGCCGGCATTTTCATAACGCTTATAAATCACATTGTTCTTTACATCGGGAATAAATATCTGAAACTTAGTTGATGTTTCCCCTTCAACATAAAGCATTCCCCAGTTAGTAACAGGTCTGTTTGTTCCTGCTGTTGTCTTTATGTGATACACTCCATTCTCTGTTAATGTATTCCAATTCACTGCTGATGTTATGGTTTGTGATTTCACATAACTAGGTAGATCTGTTAAGTCATTGTATGAACCTGTAAAAGCCACCGTCTTTAAGTCTGTAAAGAATTTCTTTATTTTTCCAAAAATAACCTTATGCGTTTCTCCTGACAAAATATTTTCTCTTTTTGATGCTGTCTGAAAAGCAACAATATTACTGTCACTATTTCCATCCTTTGAAAGCTTCTTGGCAAGCTCCTCATTATTCTTTTTCAATTCACCATCTATGCTGTCTGCATTTTCATTAAAAACATCAATATCATAAAACTCATCTCCATCCGGTTTCTTTAACTGCAAATACTTTGTTTTATTAATCATCTTGTACTCCTTCCTTCTTCAAACACTTCTTCTCTTAATTGAATGTGTGTATACTTCTTTAATTCCTCGTGTGTAAACTTTGATAACTGATTATTCTTGTTATAAAGCAAAGACAAATCAATTAACAGATTACTTGGAACAACCCTGTCCAACAGCTTAGCCACATCAGAAAGCACATTCCTTGATGTTAAGGCAACCCTGACTGTTAGCACATAATTATTGGCACTCAACTTTACTGAGTAATTAGGACCTTTACTTTCATCATTACCGCATATTACCGCCAAAGTCTTTTCCAAGGACCTTACAGTAAAAGGTCGTTGCTCTGTAACAATTCCCAATATCTTCAATCGTCTTTCTTTCAATGTATACGTGTCCTTATTGGATATTCCAAGCATTCTCTCCCAATGTTCACAACCTTGCTCATCCAAACTTTCAATGAAATTATTGTTCCACATTTTTTCAAGTGCTTCCCACAAATTTTCAGACTGTGATTGCTCAATGTCTGTTAATTCCTTTATCTCTCTAAACTCTCTTAACCATTCAGGCAGATACTCAATCAACTTTCTATCCACTTATCTCACCAACCTTTGGAATATAATCACAATCAATAATGCAATTACCTGTCTTTCCATCAATTTTTACACTTAAAACATTGTCAACACCTTCCATGTCAAGAAGCATTGATTCTATCTGTCCGCTTCTTACCGTCATTGTGTCCTTTGCTTCCCATTCGTTTTTTATGACATTTTTTAAATACTCTGCAAAAGTTTCTGCAAAAGTTTCCTTAATGTCATCCCATATATAATTTTCCATGTATTCAATCTGAACATCCACATTTATTCTCTTAACTTTTGGTGTTGAAACAGTTACAATGTGACCGATTGGTGCAATTCCCACACCTGTTCCATCCTTTGTTGGATCAAACGTATTCTGTACTTCATCTATGATTTCAGAAGTAGCTTCATTATATTGAGAATCAAGAATTGCCAGCTTTACAGTTCCTCCACCATTCCAAACAGGATAAACCTTGCAAGCACCTACCTTTTCAATGTCTTTAGCTTTTTCCTTATAATCTGCCTTATTTCCTCCAAAGGCTGCTTCTGTAAATGATTCAAAATATCTTTCTCTCAAAGATTCTTCATCCTCATCTTCCGTGCCATACACAATCACTTCAACAGCCTCGATTTCTTCTAAGTCCTCAACATATTCAATTGGAATCACATCATCATTTATGTTGTTTCCGTTTTCTCCTGATTCAGAACATGTCATACTATAAAATCCATCTCCTAAGTTTTCCGTAATTGAATATGTCATTTCACCTATGCTAAACTCTGTTGCCTCTGGAATGCTCACATCAGAAGGAGTGCATTTCACTTTTACCACAGCCGGAATACCTTCCTTCACAAAGATTCCCCTCTCTGCTGCACGCTTAATCAAATAATAATAAGATGCACTGTCTGCAAAACATTCCTGCAAAAGAATGTCCATGTCTGCATACATCTGTGCACTTTCCATTGCCACAGGTGCCAACGCATCATAAATAATTGAACCCTCTCTTTTATCAACATCCCCCTGCACATTTTCAAGCATCTGACTTAAAATGTTCTCAAAGGTCATCTCCTCAAACATCAATGCTCACTCCTTCCACTTCAATCTCTTCATCATCAGAAGTTGTAACTGTCAGAGAAACCATCAATTCACTTTTGTAATTTGAAATACTCTCTATCTCAACAGAATTAAAACGTTCATCCCTTAAAATGGCTTCCTCAATTCTGCCTCCAATTACTTCCTTTACCTCTGCAATGTTTTCTCCTAATAAATCAGCTTTCTCCAATCCATAATTTTCATAAATGCTGTAATAATCAAATTCAGTCAACAGAATCTTTATTATTGCCTGCCTTAGGATTTCATCCTCTTCATCAGATTTTCTCAAAATCCTCTTATTTTCAAAATCCAACATATATGTATCATTGGAACGCTCCTGTTCTTCATTCTCTTCCACATTAAAATCTTCCAGTTCTTCCAATTCTTCAGGTAACATACTTACACCATCCTATCCACGACAAGATACTTTTGACCACCATCTGCACGTATCATCACAACCTTGTCGCCCTTTTTCAATTTGCTCTTTGATGCAGTTTCCGTAAAATACAAAAACTCATCCGTTAAGATGAGCTTTTGATTAACCTTTATTTTAGGCGAATCTGCCTTTAAAACTGTACCAATTACAATGGTACAGGGCTTCGCCGCTTTTCTTGCATCCTCTGCTATTTTCTTAATTAACTGTGTCAAACTAGTAGCTGCTATCGTAATCACCTCCAGATAATTCCAAATCCATAAGATGTTGCCCATTATTAAATGTATGAGTAACCTTATCAACTAACATATAATTTGAAATTGTTTCACCATAAATTGTCAACTTAACAAGAACCAAACAGCCGGCTCTTACGTTAATGTCACCAAAACAATTATTAATCTTAATTGTCTTGCCTGTTTTACAATAAATCTTCAACAATGCCTTAACCTTTAACTTTGCACCCTTGCGACTGTCGATTTTGTCAAAATACTGAAGCACACCCCATTTATTAATGTACTTACTGTTTTTTGCCATATAAATCTCCTGAACACCTTTCTTGGTGTTGTCATATGCTAATTTGATCTGATTATAAACATTGTCATCTATTGTTTCCTTATAATCATAAGATTCTGCCGTGGTTGAAGTTATTAACCTGTTAACCTTCCAAGGCTCCCTTAACCTTAACTTTCCAAATTCATCATACAAGGTATAAATCTTTCCCCTTGCCATTAATGTTTCATCCAAGCTGTTTTGTACAATGTCAAACAATGTTGCATTATCATCAATTCTTGACACAGGATACTTTGTATTCGCCAACTTACCACAATTCAGTTTAAAATCCTTGGCAATTTTCTTAATTAAAACCGTGGAAGTTCTCTTTTTTGAAATATAAGTATCCTTATTCTTAAAATACCTAAGCTGATCATACACAGTAACATCCAAAGTCTTATCTGTTTTAGGTGAAATGGAAAATACAAAACCATAAAAGAAATTTTTGCCATTAACCACTATTGCCACAGAATCACCATTTGAAATTCTCTTCTTTGAATCGCTGTCAACAAACGTTGTAAAAGTAACCTTACCCGGTGCATTTTTTCTCTCAAAGGTTGTTTTTAATCCTTCCTGAACCTGATGTTTGTACCTTTTCTTGCCGTGTTTAATCAGAACATTAACAACAAGCTTCTCACTGTTCTTTACTGAAACAGCTTTATACTCCACCTTTCTGGTTGACTTTTTCTTTTTTGATTCATTCTTTTTAAGAATTTCCCTTAAATATGATATTTCCTGTTTTCCACTACTTTTACCGGTATTCTTTCCGCTTTTCTTTCCCTTTGATGTCTTACCCGATGAAGTAATGTAATCACTGATTACCCCATATCCTGTTATTGTATGGTAACTTAACGGATATGATCTTCTCATAACAGCGTCAGAAGTGTTACCCTCAATGGTATGCACAGTACTTCCTGATACATACTCAACAATTCCCACGTGAGATGCACCATCTGATTTAAAATAAATGAAATCATTTCTTTTAGGTGTGTATGAACCCTTATACTTGAATCTTCCCTTGTTTTTAAACCATTGCATTCCTGTGTCTGTTGATGCTGTCTTGGGAGCTATGCTTGTTGATACACCTGCCTTATATGCACACCAGGAGGCAAACATATGGCACCATGCAGCACCATTCATTCCATACCAGGCACTATACTTGGTCTTGTTACCGCCATATGCTTTATAACCAACTTCCTTTGATGCAATATCAATTATGTCTGCCATCCTTTCCTCCTTATGGTTTCTTCAAAACAGTTCCCTTGTACAGATATTTTCCTTTGGAACTGCTTTTTATCTTGTGCTTCTTTGCAGCCTTTTCAATAACTTTTTTGTTCTTCTTGTAAATGGCAGAACCCTTTGAACTATCCTTTAACCACTTTTTCGCTATCAGTGTAAGAGTCTCTTTGTTAGATTTAATAGTATATGTATTTGGTATTTTCTTAACCTTCACTGCACCATATTTTCTGTATTCCTTAAATTCCAAAGATACCCTACTATCAAAGCCATCACTAACAGAGTCTGTTATTGTCAGTCTTTCCAATGACACTGTAAGAATAGTATTGAATATCTTTTTATCATTTGGTGCATATCTGTAAATTTCCAGTTTAAATGCCTTCTTGGAAGATAAAAGTTCCTTATACTTCTTAATGTACACATCGGCACCCTTGTATTTTCCATCTGAATAAAAAGCAAATGGATAATGTTGATTAGGCAATAACAAGTCAAATGAAATCTCTGTAAGTTTGGGATTTCTAAGTATGTTAACTTCTCCCAAATTAATCAGTGTCATTGTCTTGTTATCACCATCAACCTTTATGCTTATTTTTTCAGGTGGAATGGGTACATACTGCCCATCAATAATCAATCTATACATTCTAATGCACCCCTTCCGCTACTGCTGACATTTCTTCTTCCAATCTTGTCTTTAAATGAGTAACTATTCCTTCCATATCAGCTTTTGAAGAACCATTAATAACATTTGACATATCTACACTGATTTTTGCTGTTGTAAATCTGTTAATTGCTCTCTGTTCTGCATAATCCTTTATGTACTTAAGCTGCTGATTTGTAACATCCAATGAATCCGATGTTTTTGCAGTGTTTGCTGCTGTTTCAGCCGTGTTGTTTGTAATGGCATCTGTTCCATAACCATAGTCTTTATCCTTTGTTTCACCTTTCTTAAAAAGATTACCAAAAGTATTCTTAACCTTACTTTCAACACCCTTTCCAAGATTGTATCCTTTTCCATAAGCATCACCATAATTAATTCTGTAATCAATGCTTGGAGCTTCTTTATTTAATGTAATTGAATTTTCATTTTTACCCCAAGAAGTAACTGTATCTTGTAAAGAAGTTAATCCACTGGTCCAATCTGTTCCAAATATGGCATCTATAATCTTGGTAACAACTTTTCCAAGACTTAAAAACCATGATATAATCTGACCTATCAGGTTTGCAACTGCACCACCAAAAGAATCAAATCCACCATTTGTAACATTTAAAATCCATTCAATTATGCCAATAAAAGGTTGAACAAAAATACTCCATACAGCCTGAATTATTGCATTAATCGTTCCTATTCCTACATTTATGATTGCTGCTCCTGCTGATGCCACTACACCAAAAATCACACCTGTAGCAGAACGGGTCTTATTCTGTACCTTGTTAATTGCTGCCACAACCAGATAAATAGCTGCTATTACCGCAATAATAGCAATAATAATCCATGTTAATGGACATAATGACAATGCGGCATTTAATCCTTCCTGTGCAAATGTCATTGCTATAATAGCCGCTGTACTTGCTGCACTAGATACCACATGTAATGCCTTTGCACCTATATCTTTTAATGTTGTAAGCCAGCCTATTCCCATTGTTGCATTATAAACAATTAATGCTGCAACTATTCCCCATATAATAGGTTCAATTAATGTCCAATTAGATTTAAAGAAATTAATCATTTGCGTTCCAATGTTAATAATTCCTGTTATTGCTCCCATTACTAAGACTGCAGCATTTCCAAACCCGGTTGCTAAAAGCTGTATGGTTGGCAGATTGTTATGTATTGCATTAAACATACTAACAATCGCCGGCTGTACCTGTTGACCTATAGTTGTTTTTACAGCATTAAAATCTTTTCTGTTTCTAGCCATTACACCTTCCGGAGTTTTAGCCATTGCTTCGTTCATCTTTCCAACATTTTGTTCTATTACCTGGGCAAGCATATTAGCCTTTTCCATCTCAGTTCCATTTTTCATTACCTTTTCCTGATAATCCGTAAATGAAATGCCTGCACGTCTTAATGCTCCAACCTGACCAGTCATAACCTTACCTGTCATATTACCGATATTAACCATATCCTCATTAGTAACATTAACACCATGCATCTGAACCGCTAAGTCAGCCATCTTAGGTAACAAAGTTTTAACTGCATCTGTCTGATGAAAATATGTTGATGCCTGTTGCGCTCCATTTATTAAAGCTGTCTTTCCAACAACACCATAACCACTTATCTCAGAAGCAAGATTTTTCATCATATTAACCTGTGATGTTCCTGCTCCCTGCATTGCACCCATTACTTCAGTAAGTTTTGTCTCTGCCTGATGTAATTGAGATACCTTTTCATTACATTCACCTATAAAGCTGGCTCCCTGTCTTATAAGAAATATTCCACCAAGAGAAGCTACCAATCCTTTAACTGTGGAAAGTAATCCTTTTGCTGAATTTGTCCCCTCTCTTACTTTACCATTGTATGTTTCTTGACTTATTGAAGCTCTTGACGTGTCACTTGCTATCTGCTTAATCTCTGCATCTGCCAATCCTAAATGTGTTCTGGCAGAAGCTAATTTAGAGGTATTAAACATGTTTCCTGACACGCCCTGGGCTCTTTCACATTCATTAATTACAGTTGAGACAGCATTAGTTATGTTCATAAGCGGTGCCGTCATTCTGTCTGTTAACTGAAATGAAGTCATTATTGATGCCATCTCTTTACCTTACCTTTCCAACTTTCTTGCTTTCTTCCTCTTCCTGCTCAACTCTTGCATTAATGGAAGCAATCACAAAAGCTCTCTCATTTTTATCCAAACTCATAAAAAATGAAGGTGTCCAATGAAATTTATGTAGACAGTAATATGCATACATTGAATCAGGATCACCTTCATCTATTAGTTTTTTGCTTCGTTAACTTTATCCTGTAATGTTTCGTCAAATCCGTTAAACTTCTGAATAAATTCAGCAAACTCATTATATTCTCCCGGATTATCAATCATCTGCTTAATTAAGTCTTCCGGATTCATTACACCATAAGAATCCTGTAATTCCTTATTGTATAAATCAGGTTCTGCAACAGATGCACACATCAGCTTTACAATAAACAATGAAGAATTAAATTTCTGTCTGTAAACACCCGGCTTTCCTGTAACCTGAACCTCTGTTGTACACTTTTCTCTAATTCTTTCATATTCCTCAGTTGAAACTGCCTTAATCTTCCAATCCAATGGAGTTCCATTTTCGTCACATAATGAAGCGGTTACCTTATATGCCACGTCATCCTTATATTTCTTATTTTTCTTTAAAAAAGCACTTAAATTAGTTGCCATATTCCTTACCTTCTCTTTCTAAAAAATAATGGATAAGAAGATTTTTAATTCTCCTTATCCACGTTACTATTACATATATGCAGGTTCCTTATATTCTGAATCCTTGCTGTAGTCCATTGCATATGCCTCAATGTCCTGTTCAATAAAATCTCCATCCGCATCAAATGAAGATAAAAGAACATCTCCTTCTATCATACACTGATGATAAGTTTTCCCTGATGCTCCCATTGATGTTGCCGGATCATTTGATTCAACCTCGGCTTCAAAAGTTGGAAGCATTCCTGTATTCTTGTATTCTTCCACAAGTCTATCAAAAGCCTCCGTACACTTATACAAAGTCATTTTTATTTTAATTTCCAATCCACTTGGCTTTTTGCCTTTAATGGTTTTACCAAGAATCGGTACATCGGCAAGACTAACATTTGCCTTTGCTTCAAAATTCTTAGCATTAAGCATTGCGTATCTTCTGCCTCCAACAGTACAGTATAATGTTGCTAACTTACTTGATGGTGCATCATTAGCATTCATAAATCCACTCATTCTTTACTGCCTCCTTCCTAATCTATGATCGTAGTCACATAAAGTTTTTCCATTACACCTACAATAGTAATATTTGTATTAATTACTACCGCTTTCTTATCTTCACCCTTTTCAACAACAATATCGTCATCACTAAATGTCTCTATTGCTCTTGTATCTACAAGATAATTAAAAATGCTTCTGACATCATTCTTAAGTGATACTCTACCTGCATTGTCATTAGAAATTTTTCCAATATATTTCTTATTAAAAACAGATGCCACATTGTCTGCAATGTAATCAATCACACGAATTGTCTGATTTTCCTGAAAAATGCTCCCCTTATCCTCTGTTACTGTTGTAAGGGAATTAATGTCTCTTAAAACCCTAAGTTCATCACCACACTTATGAATAACAAACTTTCCTGAAGTTATGGCATTTTCAAGTTCTGCCTGAGTATACTGGCAGTTAATTTCTTCCAGTTCCCCATCATATAACATATTTGTGCAAGCCTTGTTGACACCACAGGCTGCTTCTGCTCCTGCGACCCACGGAATAACATCCTTTGTGTTCATAACATTAATTATTCCCTCATAATCAGCTTCACAATTATACATTACAGTCTGAAACTTAATGCCCATTTCATCACGCATTCTTATTGTCCAGGACTTGTATACTTCCTGTAATTTTGTGTCTGTTTCCATAACCGCAACCACATTAAAAGCGTAATTCTCCAATAACTGCATAAACATTGTATGAGCCTCATTTGTTGGCTTATCATTAATTCCACCTGTACCTCCTGTTAAGAATGTACCGGCAGTTTCTTCAAGTTCAAATGATTCCTTCCATTCAATAAAGGCATTGTCCTTCAATTCTCCTGAACTTGCAACTGTCTGAACATCAACCAATGTTGTATCCATATAAGTTGACACATCATACTTTTCTGTCTGATCAATGTTTTTTTTGATAACAATCTTTATTGAATTACCTTTTGAGCCCTTACACTTCGCATCTGCATACTTGCAACCTGCCTTTGCTCCGTTATTGTTAATCTTAAAAAACAAACCTTTAGTTGAATGTTTAAACACTTCCCTAACATTAATAAGATTTCCATCATATGGACTTCTTCCGAAAACTTCCAATGCAACCTTTTCAAATTCATCAGCAGTCACTTCAAAAATCTTATCATCAGGTCCCCAGTCCAAACATATTGGCATGGCAACCACGCCACTTTCCGTATTGTTCTTAATTGAATTTCTACTAATAACATTTACATAAGTTCCCGGAAGAACCTTATTCTGTGCTGTAAATGTTCCACCACCTAATGCCATTTAGTTTACCTTTCCTTTCTTCCATTTTTTCAAAATATCATCTGCTTCTTCAACGGAATATTCATCTTCATCATTCAACAGAGCTTTTAAAATATCCCTGTCCTGTAAAAACCTTTTTGACTTCATCAATTCGCTTTTTCCGTATTTTACAGATGCCTTATTCTTTGCTTCCATCTGTTAAACCTCCTACACCTGTTCTTATTTCATAACTTTCAAACTTATCCTTGTCTTCCTGTTTCTCCATAACAAATGTTTCATAAATTACCTGAAACTGCAAAACACCGTCAACCATCTGACCTGTCATTTCTGCTGAATGAAGCTTAAATCCATCAACCTCAATATCCCTTAACAAGTACTGTAATTCTTCCAGCACTTCCATTCCTTCACCATAACAATTATCACTCTTAGGCCAATACCTGATAATAAATGGAACTGTCTTTAGAAATCGTGGTCCAAGTTTACGTCTTAAGGAAGGATTTAAGCACAAAACAGAAAAACAAGGCTCTTTTAGGCTCTGTTTCACTGCTTCTGTATATATCTCATATTTTTCTTCACCGTAGGACTGCCTTATCTGTCTTACAATCCCATCAATCATCTTATTTATCATTTAACTGCTCCTGATAACCATTTTTTCAACTTAGCTTCAAGAATACCCGGGGCACTCTGCCTAATCTCCTGTTCAGACAAAGTAAGCATATACTTTCCTTCAACCCATCCTGCCCCGTTTGCCGTTCTATGGCCAAACTCAACATATGATGCATATTCAACAGGATTGATAATCTCTATTACATATGTATCACCGAAATGATGAACAGTAAGAGAATCTGCATAAGACGTTGCAGCCTGATTGGTTCCAGCCGTCCATCCTCTTCTAAGTGTTCCACCTACTTTTCCTGAATTGGAAGGATACGTACCTACCGGAGTTCTTTTAATTACTTTTGCAAGAAGTCTTGCAGCAATCTCCCTTGATGCAGCTTCAAAAAAATCATCAGAATTTCTTGCCATTGCTTCAAGACTGTCCCTTAACTGCTCCAACTGCTTACAATCAATTTTAGAATCACTCACGCCTTATCCTCCACCAAATCAAGCAAAATCTCCTGATGTGTAGGATAAACCGCAGGTCTTCCACTACTTTTGTAGGCTACCACACCACCAACGCCCTTTACCAATATTTTAGAACCCGGCTTAACATTGATTTCAGGTGCCATAAACAATTTAATGACCTGAGTAACATCTGAATCAGCCTCATTCTCTGAATTGGAACTTATATTGCTGTAAGAAAGTCTGCAACAAACATCTGACTGCACCATTACCTCTTCAAAGTTAGTCACAGAAGAAACAACAACCTTTTTCTTTTCAAAAATATCAGCCCTAAAGTCATATGACATTTCTATTGCCTTTCTGGTTCTTAAAACTGTATTTTTCGAAAGCATTTAATCAGCTCCTCTCCACTGCACCTTAATCTGTTCAGCATAACATTAAAAGCCTCATCAGAAGATGTGCCACTGAAATTAACAGAAGTATCTCCTACCTTTACAGAACTTACTGCCTGCTCTAAGTCAAATTCTTCAAGCTTACCTGTTGTCTTAAGCAAATACAAAAATTCACCGCACACTCTTTCACAGGCTGATTCAAACAATCCCTTTGGAAGTTTCTTAACATGGCATCTGGAATTTAACTCAGAAACAACCTTATCAATGCAGAACATCAATAATGAATAATCATCTTCTGAATACTCATAGCCAATGTTCTTCAATAATTCTATGACCTTATCTTCCAATAACTCCATCTCCTTCCTTTAGCTGTGAATGCGTGTATGACTTTAACTCAGAGTGCTTATACAATGATAAATAATCATTCGAAATAATTGAGACGGATATTAAAAATGTTTCTCCACAGTTTACAATCTGCTTACTTAACTTTGCATCAATAATGATGTTTTTATTCATCAAACCACCTCAATTTGTACTCTCTTTTTCAGTATTTCATCAGCAATATAATATGTAATCTCCAAACAATATCGCATTGACTTACTTAAAGGATTCAACTTCACCGTAATGCAATGCTCATTTATGGTGCAGTTTCCTTCTGTTTCAAGTTCCCTGTCCTTATAGAGCTTATATGTTGCCCTTGATATTTCAAATTCCTCATTCTTTGTAGACTTAACAAGAAATTTTAAATACTTGTCCTCACCTAAAATAAAGTTAATGTTCACACGCATCACCTCTTCTTAATAGTTCTATACAAAAACTGCTTTCTGACAATTCAGAAAAATAATTATCATTAATGTATGTACATTGGTATGGTAATGGCTCAATGGTAAATTTCATTGCCGTTGCATCATAAGAAAATAACACATCAGTACAATATGCTATGTTCCCGGCTTCATCAAATGCAGTAAGTTCCATTACATACCTTCCACTCTTTTGTGCCGGTACCTCGGCAGTCCAGATGTCTCCCTTCAACCTTGTAAAGATAACATCCTGACCTTCAACCTTACCAATAAGCCTTACTACCATTTAGTCTGTAACCTCCACAGAAATTGTATATGTTGCGCCGGCATTAACCGGATTTGGCGAAATAGTAACTGACTGAATAACCGGTGCAGTCTGGTCAAGTACAACCTTCTTTGTAACTGTAGATGTCTTTCCTGCTCCATCCTTTGCCGTAATGACAATGGTATTTTCTCCTGTCACTAATGTAAGTGTCTTTGTAAAGCTTCCATCACTTCCAACTTCAACAGTCTGTTCAGTTCCACCATTAAGCTTAATAGTAAGAGTTACCGGTGAGCTTGTAACATCATTAGTAGTACCCTTAACAACAAGAGATGACTGATTTGTAACAAGATTGTCAACTGGTGCTGATACTGACAATTCAGGTGGAACAGTGTCAACAGTAAATGTTACACTCTTCTGAGTTGCAACATTACCATCATAATCACTTGCGGATACCTTAATTGTGTGAGTTCCATCTGACAAAGCTGTAGTTGGTGTATAACTACATGTATAATTCTTTCCTGACTGTGTCTTGGTAATTCCTGTTGTAATAGTCTGGCTATCAATAATAAGCTTAATTGTTGATGGATTAACACCTGAATCTGCATCTGTAACAGTCCATTTGATAACTGGCTTATTATTAGTTAACTTGGCAGAAGATGAAGGTGATGTTATTGAAATAACAGGAGCAACCTTTTCTTTTACCTTTAACTGTAAGCTTGAACCAAGAGTTGTGTCTGATGCATCCTTAGACACGCTATTTCCAGCTTCATCTGTTGCCTTAATCTGAACATTATAATAATGACCATTTTGATTATATGATGATGTTGACGGAGCTGTTATTGTAGCCTCATACTTCTTAGTTGTGGCATTATATGTCAGAGTATGGGTTTGTCCGTTAATTACAACCTGTACTGTTTTTACTGCCATAGGTAATGCCCTCCTTATCCTAATTTATGCTTAAATGCAACAATTCTAATCTGCTTAGGCTCATAAACAGGATTCCAGTTAGCTGGGTCTGCAAGTTCTACTCTTGAAGGACCTTCTGTCTTTGCCACATTTGCGTTAGTAAAGGCAATTCCTCTAGGATGAAGAATTGTTGTTCTTCTGTTAATAAGGTAATCAACACCTGAACCCTTTCTCTTTGCTCTATCAGTTTCAGTTGGAACAAATCCTTCAGGATTTCCGTTACCTAATGCAACTGCTCCATTACCAAAAAGATATGTTGTGTATGCCTTAGTTTTTGAATCATATGGGCATCCATCATCAATGATTACTCTCTTACCCTGATATGTACCAAATGCTACATCGTTTGATGGCTGTACAGTTTCAATAAGATTCTGTTTCTTAAGGTATGCTTCTGTAGCTGAATGCATACAGATACCTGTAAGTTGCGCTTTAGCATCTCCTAACTTCTGTTCTGCATCAATAAATGCTGAACCACTCCAATTAGCTGCAGCTCCTGAATTTCCTGAAATGTCTAAAAGATTAGAAGCAAGTCTTGTTTCAGCTGCTTTCTGTGGTTCCTTAACTTCCGGAATTGTTCCAAATACACCATTAAGAATTGCCACAAGCTCCTTCTGCATGTCTCTTGCCCAGAACTGTGCCACCAAATCACCGATTGCTTTCATTGGATCTGCTCCTGAAAGTGCTGCTGATAAATCTGTTGCGCTCCACATTTTTGCTCTTCTTAATACTGCTGCCACATCCTTGTTTGAAGTAATTTTGTTATCTTCAAGGTCTGCTCCTTCAATTACCTGCTCTGATTCTCCTGTTAAATCCTCGAAGAATGGCATTGTTACTAATGGTGATGCCTGAGAAGCCAAAGCATCAAATTCAGCATTGTTTGTAACGATTCCGCTGTTAAATAATGCTGATAATTCCATTGTTCTGTTTAATACGTACGGAGTAAATAACTCTGGTACAATTACGTCCTGTAAAGTTGTTCCTGGCATATTTTATACCTTCCTTTCATTTTTTGTTTAAATTGTTACCCCGGCTGCAGCTGCCAATTCCTTAGCCTGTGCCGGATTTTCCTTGAGCATTTTTCCCTGCTCAGTTAAGTTAAATGTTTCCTTGGCAAAAGGATTCTTGGTAGGATTTCCACCCTTATTAGGTTCATATCCTGCTTTCTGTTTAAACAGATGTGCCATAGTCTTATCTTCTCTGTAAGCCTTGATTGATTCATCAACACCAACAGGATTGTTGTCCTTGTCAAATGTGAACTTATCAATTCCACCTGCCTTGTAGATAAGATAATCCGGATCCAATACTCCTGACTTTGCAAGCTGCTCCTTTAATGCATACTGCTTTAAAGTATTTACTGCTGCAGTCTTAAGATTTCCGATTTCTTTTTCATAATCTTTAATCTTATTCTGGAGTTCTTCATTATCTCCATTTTCCTTCTTTAATGTTGTGATTGTCTCATTTGCTGTCTTAAGTTCCTCGCATTTATCATTAAATACATTCTTTGGTACAGCATGTTTTGGAAACTCTTTCTTTACGGCTTCCATAACTTCATCAACATTAAGTTTTCCATCTGTTATTTTTGCTCCTTCAAGCAATTCCTTTAACCATTCCATTTTCTATTACCTCCATAGATGTTTTATTCCAGTTCTACTGGTGATTGGATTCTACCGATATACCTTCGGCAAGGTATTTCTGTTCTTTAGTGCCTACAGAAAAAGGCATATAAAAAGAGAGCCTATTTCTAAGCTCTCTGATTAACGTTATTAAATTCTTTACTGCATCAATTCTTGTCCATCAAATATAAATGATGTTATTGCTTCAGTTTTTCTATTAATTTTAAACTGAAATTGGCTTCTTATTTCTGCTCCAAAACTATTTTCAGCATCAACATATCCCTGCACTACTATTTGCTTTTTATCTTTTCCATATTTCCATCCACCAAATTTTGCCGAACTTGGTGATTTTAGCATTGCTTCAACCTGACTTTTACATTCGACTTCCCATTTGGTCACTTCTTCTGATGATAATACATAATCTGTTAATTTGGCTTTAGCCTTGCCCTTTTTGTATAACATATTATCGGCATATTTTAGCACTAATACTTTATTTTTTTGAGTAAGCCACATTAGCACTTCGTCTCCATCTTGTGTCTCTACTCTATAACCTTTATCCTTCTTATTCCACGCCCCATTAAGACCTTTATCTGCTTTAACGTCCTGATAATCTGTAATGTCACATTGCTTTAAAATATCTTCAATTGCTTTTGCTTCATCTTGCGAACATCCAACTGCCTCTTCAATCTTGCTTTTTTCTACGTATATCTCAGGATCTGCATTCATTATTGCATAACCAATTGCAACAATCATCCCTATAAAAACTATAAGACTAATAAGGCAACCATGCCCTTGTTTTAATGTTTTTTTACAGTTCGGACAAACCTTTGCCTTTTTAGGAATTTCGCTTTGACAAAACTTGCATACCTTAGTTTCACTCATATTCTCTTCCTCCTATAAACATTTTGTTATATTCTACCATATATAACAAAACTTTACCATTCCTTAAAACATTTCAGTTTTATTTTCGTCATGTTGCACTGGAACAACTAACTGTTTTTCAGTTTTATCAATTTTACCTGTCAACTCCTCTATTCTGTTACTAAGTCTAATAAATGTATCAATATCATCTATTCTACATTTACTCTGCATTTCCCTGCATCTTGTGATCTGTTCCTGTAATTCTTCCTTGTACATACTTGTCCTTTCTTGTTTTTGGGTATAAAAATACCACCTAGCCTTTTGACTAGATGGTGTTACTCATCACAAATATCTCCAAATCTTCTTTGAAATTCCTGTTCTAACTCTTCCTCAGACATTTTTTTAATTTCCTCACTGGGTTCTATTGGTCTATCATCACATATTCTTTCTTTATCCATATTACTTATCCTCCTATAATTTCAAAAAAACAAACTCATATCTTTTAGCTAACAATTCCATAGTTTTTTCATATCTTGCTACATCATCAGTATACTGCTTAAAATGTTTTTCTGCAATAGTAAAATCTTCTTCATTTATTTCATCGTTAGGCTTTGAATAGTAGTAAATACTTCCATTACTTCCTACTGTAATTCCCGAAACATTCTTGTGATTTAGTAATTCATTTAAATCAGAAACACTCGGTGGCAAACCTCTTGGATGATTATGTATTAATAATACTTTTTCATCGTTATCTTCTGCCCTTTTAACATCTTTATCAAATTTAAATGTTCTGTTGATACCAAAAGGAATATGCTGATCCGTTATTGAAGAAACGTCTTTTCCTGTTGTTAAACTTATTGCATAAAGTTCTTCCGTTTTCTTTCCATCTCTGTTTCTTAATGCCTCTCTACTTCTCTTTGCAATTAAACTAGTTGCTTTTTCATTATCTGATATTTTGCTAAACTTTGCACTGTATTCTTTTGATTTTACCACTTTCCAATTAACTCCATAATTATACTTGTCTTCATATTTCTTTCCTGCACCTTTTTGGAAACTACGTTTTGTTCTAAGCGACCTTTCTCTAAGCTCTGATTTTACATATTTTTTCTTCCATTCCTTATACGTCATATCCGCAGAAACATAATATGTATCACCATCCTCATCCCTTGCAGCCCTTTGTTCGTCATTTGCAAATTCATCATCAAAATAAGGTGCTGTACAGCTTCTACAGTTAACGTGAAATGGCGGAGCTGTTACCCCCTCTTCATATTCGCTCATCTTGAATACTTTGCCATCCATTTCCTGACAAATATCTGATGTGTGACCGTCCAATGTGGCTACAATCTCATATCTTTCAACATCCAATTCCTTAAAGCATTCCTTTTGAGCCGTTGAACTAAAATAAGCCGATTCAGTCATTACAAGTCTTCCGGCATTAGCCTTGCTTACATTCATCTTACTTGCAATTTGACTTATTGCCTTATCTGGTCCTGAACCTGTAATGCACATTTGACTTAAACTTGTATGTAATTGATTTATAAGCTGTGTCTTGTTGCCCCATATTCTGTCACTGAAATTCTTACCATCAGCTAACCAAGGCTTATTTACCACTTTTTCAATTAGCTTGTCATTTAAAGTTGCAAAACTTGAACCAACGCCCACACCCTTTTGAATTTCAAAGGCTGTTTTGTAATAACTATTCTTGTAAACATCCTTTATGTGCTTACTTACTTCATCATTCAGGTTTCCAAAAGCTGTTTCTGCCTGCTGTCTACACTGTAACTCCAACGCTTCAAGTCTGCTTATGTGCGCTCTGGCAGATGCATTTTCAAGTTCCTTTACCCATTCACCTGAAAAAGCGTTTTCCCTGCCCTTTTTTATATATTCCTCTACATCCCACTTAAGTTCCTTTAATTCCTTATCATTAAGGGATTTTCTTGCTTCCAACAGAGATATGTTATTATTATCCGCATATCTCTGATACCAGGCATTTATCTTTTCTTCAATTATCTTCTGAGACTTATCAAACTGCTCCTGAATATCCATTGTCTTCTTTACGGAAGTCTGATGTGTAGCTTCTTCCATTTCAACAAATCTTTTCTTCCAGTATTCGCTATTCTTCATCCGTTCCACCTACTGAGTTATCATCATCTTTAGCCGAATCATCAACATTGTCATCATCTTCACTTGACTTTTTTGTAAACATCTGCTGATAGATGTCAGCATTCTGTGTTTTTTCTTCATTTTCCTTCTTAAGCTGTTTAAGTTCTGCTTCAACGTCCTCAACAAACGGATGATTCTTAAGTATTGTTTTCTGGCTAATGATTCCAACACTGTCCTTGCATATGGCTGCCTGCTCCTGCTCATTCTTAATACAGGTTCTTGTCCATGTCTGAACAATGTTGTCACACTTAATGTTCTTAAAGTTGCAGATTGCTCTTACCAGTTTGGCAAAACCTAACTGAAACTCTGTTTCCATTAAACCTGTTTTCATCTCCAATAATGAATACATAAACTTAAGAGCCTCTCCTGACTGATTCCCAAAGTTTTCAGGTCTTGGATCAAATCCCTGTCCCTGTTCGAAAATAGCCTTTCTTGTGGCATCAAGAACACTATTTCTTGCTTCAATAGGAATCTCAATGTTAAGAGTGCTTACACCTGCACCTTCTTCTGCATCCATTTTTATAACCTTGTATTTCTTCAAATCCTGCAGAAATCCATTTAAATCTGTTCCACCATATCCGGAAAGAACAAATATAAGCTCCTGAACATCTTCAAGGTCATTAATAAAGCCACTAAACACCTTGTCGTACACATCAATCAAAGGCTTAATGTTATCAAGGTCAGAAGACTTAATGTTGTTATTAAAAAACGGAATGAAAGGTATTTCCTCCATTCCGTGACTATACTCACTTACGAGTTCTCCTGTTGTCGGATTCTCAAATATTGCATAATCTGTTAAGTTGTCATAATTTAAATCTGATTGAAGTCTTCTGTATACCTGACATTCCTCTTTGTTCCAATATTCATATATTGTGTAGTTTTTTCCATCTGTTTCATCTATCTGTGTATATACTCTTAATGCTCCTATCAACTTCTGTTTTGCTGACTTATTCCATACCGGAACAATTTGCTTACTATCAATAACTGCCCATTCAAATTCATTAAACTCATTAGTCCAATAATGAACCCAGGCAACACCTGCATTGGCTGCATTAACACAAAGCTCCATACACTCTTTTCTATATTCATCTCCCAAGACCTTTAATATCTCTGCATTAGCCTTCGAACTACCAATGTCAAAAGTAGGCGGTGTAGTGAATGCATAAGCTGCTTTCTGGTTAACTATCAATCCGTGAAAGTTGCGGGGTATTCTGTTGTCTGCATTTCTCAACGGATGACCTTCTTCATCTTCCTTTTTAGGACCATATAGCACGTCACTCTGATTTCTGTAATATCTGTCAGCAATATCACATCTAACCATATACATTGCATGCCCCGGCATATACTGACTTAATAATTCCTTCATTCTAACTAAATCCACTTGTTTCACCTCTTTACTTTAATACTGATAATCCGTCAGACTTCTTAGCACAATCCTCTGCAATTCCTGTTGTTGCATCCTGTGCATCGTCATGATCATTCTTTCCTTCTCTCTGATACCTTGACATTGCCTTATAATAATCAGGCCATCTGTTCTTCCAGTCTTCAGGAAAATATATATGTTGCATTACCCACGCTGAATTTGAAAAAATTCTTGCATTCTTGTTGTTATGTTGTGTAAACCACTTAATAACTGTCTTGTTACTTTTTAATTCATCCTGAAGTATTCTCTTAACACTTCTTGCAAAACCTCTACCACCGTTATTTGATTCGATTCTTGCAATATTTACATTTCCATCAAATAACAGCTTAGCTGTTAACGGCTCTGTAACTTCCATTGGTTCCTGCGTATATATAACATCAAGTACGTACGCTTCATTGTCAAATGTTACTCCGTAGTTAATACTGCATAAGTAATCCTTACCTTCATCTGCGGTATCTGTATAATTTCTAATCTGCTTAAATTGTGGCATTTCTTTGTACGTCTTAAATGAAGTGTACATTCTGCCCTTTATGTCAATAGGATTCTGCTGGTAGTTCGCTTCTGCAATGTCTATTCCCATTGACATCTTTTTATTTTCGTATGACCTTTTGGACAAAATTTCAGGGCAAAGCATTGTTCCATCTTCCTTAACAGCCTTATAGCATATATGCCTTACCTTTACGCCTATGCTCTTAAAGTGTTCCAATGCCCTGCCAGCCAAATCCAAACTATGCCATCTTGTCATTACAATGATAATCTTGCCACCCTCTTCAAGTCTTGACATCATTGTGTCCGTAAACCAGGTCCAATGATTATCCAGAATATTTGCATTATTAGCTTCCAGTGCTGACTTAATCAAGTCATCAATAATCATTAACGTTGCACCAAAACCTGTTGCCGTTCCTGTTGGGGATGTTGCCAAATAATTGTTATAGCCATTTTCAAGTGACCACATATTCATTGCACCATCACCACGTTTAATGGTTACCCCCGGGAACACATCTGAATAAACAGCCTTGTTTTCATCTGCCTTTGTTTCAAGAATCGTGTTTCTCACGCCCTTTGAAAACGTTGTAGACAATGTTTCATTGTATGAGCCTGTCATAATCTTCTGTGTTTGGTCATTTCCAAGAACCCATTCAACAAAATTGCCAACAGTTCTAGACTTTCCATGTCTTGGTGGCATATTAACAACCATTACTTCATAATCTGATTTTATGAACTGCTGCAACTCATTACAGAAATCACGTAAAAAACCCCTGTCTTCCTTGTAGAAGTCAGGAGCCTTTAATTTGCAGTACTGCCAAAAATTTCTTCTTGCCAGCTCTACCCTTGCATAAAGCTTTATTAAATTCTTATTCAGATTCAAGGTCCTCACCTGCCAATCTAAGCAGTTGTTCAGTACTTAATCCCTCAAAAGGATTATTAACATTTCCTGACACCTCAACCTTATCCTTAAACATTCCTAAATGTCTTCCCAACAGTTCCAAAGCCTTTACCTTGTCATAGGTATTTAGCTCTATTCCATTCTTACCCTGCTTAATACCTGAAATAGCCTTAATCTGTCTTCTTGAAAGTTCATCAGTTTCAGTAATCTCAACTGCCTGATAATACATCTGATTTCCTTCACTATCCAATGCCGGGATATAATCACCATCCGGTGTCTTCATCATCACCGGCTTAGTCACAACCTTGGCATATTCAGAACCATTGGCAAAGGCAACTGCTGCAAGCTCCTGAATCACATCATCTTGCGTAACCTCAATTCTTTCCAACCTGTCCTTAATTCTTTCATCTATGTATTCCTTAATCTCCGGAACATTCATAAGACGAGCGGCTGCCGCTGCTGCTGTATTATCATTTTTGACGTGTGGATATGCTTCCTTATACGCCCTTGTTCCATTCAGATCAATCAAATATTCATTTGCAAATATAACTTGTCTGTCAGTCACTGCAACCGCCCCTTTCTTACCGAATTTATTTTATAAGCACTCTGCTTCTTTAAAAGCATCAAATATTTTAGGAAATTGAATAGCAAACCAATCCACCATTTCTTCGTTCAGTGCCCAACAATCTGACGAATTACTGTTACCCCATAATCCTGATTCATATAAAAACGCATGTATTATTTCGTGTCTAACTACCTGTTTCATGTATAACTGCAAATCTCTTACTGAATCTTTCTCTTGTACCAATTCTGCAATTTTAATTGTTTTTATTGAATAATCCATAATGCCGTCTGAACCTTCAGGCATTTGCTCATCTGGAACATCGTATTTAATTGTGTATTCTGATCCTAATATATTTACTTTTTTATCCTGCATTTTTCTCCTATTTTCCTACGAAAAAAGACAGCCTAATGACTGCCTTTTCCTTGTTTTACCAATACAATAATTGGAGGATACTATTCAGATAACAGAAGTCCCTTCTGTTCAACTTCTTACTCTACCATTTTACCGCTGATTAATATAAACTTCTATAAATTGTTTAATACTTTATCAAGTTCTAATAGAGCTCTGCCGTGTAATTTGCATACCCACTGGTATGTATAATTCATCTCCAGTGCTATCTCTTCCCACTTCTTGCTCTGGCAGTATCTCTTGTACAAAATCTGCTCGTATTCAGGATTGTTTAACTTCTGTATGTTGATTATTACGTTTGCTCTGGCTAAAGCAAATTCACGCATCAAATCATTCCACTCACATTCCTTTTCATTAATCTTACAGATTGTTTCTGCCATCTTATCCTGTGTTCCTGAAGACAGTACCCTCTCGCCCTGTTGGATTGCTCCAGTACTCACCACCATTTCCCTTAGGGTATCTATCTCTTCTTTTAGAATTTTCATCTTAGATTCAAGATTTCTAACCTGCATCAAGTATTCCTTTGCTGTCATTTCTTCCACGCTTTCTGTCTCCCTTCGTGTAGTTTTAATCCTTTTTCTTTGCTTTACATAATGCCCATAATACAAATATTGTTGCGATTAGCATAATAATGGCTATCGTATTAATAATTGCCATCTAATCACCACGCTTCCATATCAAATTCTTCTTTTGGAATTTTTGTATTGCTAATCTTTTTATAAATATCAACATATATTTCATCCTTTGCTCTGTTGTATGTAACTTCTGCGTATCTATCACCCATTGGCTGTCCCCAAATAGTACACTTCTTATAACCTAATTCGTGTGCAAACCACACTAGGTCTAATTCGCTAATGTTAATATTTTCGTTTAATACTTTAATCACCGCATTCTTTGCAGCCTTCTCAAATTCGTAACTTGTCATTCTATTCGTTCTCCTTTTCAAAATCATTTTTGTTAACATATTCTACAATTGCCCTGTTATCTCCAATAAGCATCACTTGAAGAACTACGATTTCTGTATTATCATATTGGAATAATCTAGGTTTTTCATCATTAAAAATATATGGCTTGTCTAACAACCCTCTTATGGTTATCTTGCTTTTAGGATGTGACTTTCTCAAAGTCCCGCTTACTGCATTAATGTTATAGTTAAATCTATTTACTGTTGTACTATCAAGCATCTATTCCACCGCCTTTCACTTCTTTTGTTTTTATTGCAGGCTCACCACCATTTGCAAAATAATCACACTCCCAATCTTCTATACCGCAATGTTTATAGGAATGTGGTTTCAAGTATTCAATTTTTCCATATCCATTAACTCTGTAATAATAAGGACAACCATAGCAAGTATGTACTATCTTTTTACTCATTATTTCCTCTCAATTCTTCCAGTTTTGCTTCTGCTTCGGATTTTGTGAGGAATACTGTTTTCCTAAAATCGCATTCTCTCAAATATGCCCCAATAAAACGATTTGTTTCTTTAGCATAAATTCTATATTGGTTACTGTCGTTATAAAATGTTATACTAGAAACATATCCTTCATATACTTCATCTTTTATATTTTCATCATATTCAGCATCATCAAATACATTGAATGGTGAAGTGACAACCCAAACTGTATCTCCAACTTTACATGGCAATTTAATAAGCCTACCCTGTTCTTCTAACTGCTGATATTTTTTTAACTGTATAAGCCATTCAGCAAGTTGTTCGTGTTCTCTTGCACATTCAATACAACCATCAAGTTCCCCATCATCAGGATTTGCGTGACATAACATTGCTTCATTATATTTTTCTGTAGCCTTTTCTTTTGCGTGCTTAATTGCTTCATCCATATTCATTCTGCTTTATCTCCTTTATTCATTTATGATTGGCAAAAATTGAAAACACCATGTCTCATCATTAATTATTTCAATCGTTCCATCTTCATTGATTACCATAACTCCAATAAATTTCGGCTTGTGAACTTCTTTAGTTTCACAATTCCTTTCTTCTCCATAGTATATTTCTACTATTGCTAACGCTCTTAACACTCTCTCGTTATAAATCACTTTGTATTTACTTAAATCAATATTCATCTTCCTGCTTCCTCGCTTTCTAATAACTCTGGATTGTCAAATACATTTCCGATAACTTCGTCATCTCCGTTGATTACAGTTCCGTTCTTAAAAGGGAAAATATTTCTACCATTATGATACCGAAATCCTAAATGCACCATTGTGTTATCCCATTTAATTACATAATTCTTTCTTTTTTCTACACGACAAAATGGCGGATAATCTGTATTTTCTTTCTGATATTTTGTATAGGCATGACACACAATATCATTCTCCCAAATCAGATTGCCGTTCTTGTCTTTTAAGCCCGTGCATTGGCAGATAGTAGATGGGTCTACTTTAAAGCTTTCAGAAACAGTATATAGTCCGCCATGTATTAACTGCCCTGTATATATAAAATCGCTTTCATTAACCCGCACATAAAATCCAATAACCCATTCTCCGTTATCTACTCTCTTTGCTTTAAATAAATATCTATCTTCCATTTAGTCCTCACTTTCTGCTAATTTTGCACAATTCCAGGAAGTCACATCAAGTTTACCATCTGCTGACCAGGACGTAGCTCCAGCTATCCACGCATAAACTTTCCCATCCACAAATTTAGCAAAATATCTTTTAGTCCAGTCACCACTTTCATAGTTTCTAACCAGAATCGGGGTATCAACCTTGACTTTCGACCAGTCAACTTCTGGCTCTTCGTATTCGGAGAATAGCCAATTATCTGTTTTATAAAAGCAACAGCTTTCTTCGCTACGCAACTCGCACATATTACACTCAGCTTCCTGACACATACATGGCTTTCCATCTATAACTGCCAGTCCATTAGGGTTAATCACTCCAATATTCTCCAATTTTTCTTTATACTTTTCAATATTTAACATTTCTCTCACTCCTTAACATTTCTTAACATTTTTGTCCTTTAGTTCCTGCTTCTTTTTGTTCTTGGCTCTGTCTAATCTAGCCATTAGAATGCCTGTTTCCGTAATCTCATTTGAATTGTTCAACCCGTTGCAGTTGAGATATAGTAGTTCCGACCGGGTTATGCACCTTAAATTGTCGATGTCGAAATTTCTCTTATTTCCATCAAGGAATATTATTGGGCAGCCTTCGGGGATTTTTCCCTTAGCTTCTTCATACACAACTCTCTGCTTTAATCTCCACTTGTTAGGCTCCGCAACCTTAACCTCTATGTATCCGTCTTTTGAAATTCTTTCACTTCCAACAGGTCTGTGGTTTGGTGGAATGTTGCCTTTTGCAAACATTGTGTGTTTTACTTTTTCATAGACTTCCTTTGGCATTTTCTTGCCCTTGTTGTGTGGTATCTGCCCCTTTCTGAACTTGCCGGTTAATCCTGAATTTAATTTATTGTTTGCCTTGTATGATTTAATCGTTCTACTTGTTATGTTGGTATTGAACTTCTGATTAAACAGGTCTGCAAGCTCCTGGTTATATCTTCCCTTGTAATTATCCAGAATGAATTGCTTCATTTCATCCGTGTATTTCATTCCATACATTACTTACAGCTCTCCATTCATTTGTTTGTTATTCCAAGCAATGGGATTTCAACATCCTCACCGCTTCCGTATTCATCAAAGTGCTTTTTCGCCTGCAATGCCAGGTTTCCATTATCAATGATTGTCTTGGCAATCTTGTTGACCGATTCACTTCTCTTGATTTCCTTATCAAGTTCTTCCATTGACAGCTCATCATCATTTATTCTTTCAATTGCTTCAAACAAATAGTTGTTCAAATCTGATAGTGTATTCTTCATTGGTTATTTACTCCTTTGCCTTCAAATTAATTTATTTAATCACTGTTCTTAAGTCTCTTCTTTCGCTGTCCATGTCTATTCCACATTCTTCTGCAATTATGCTTATCTGCTCTTCCCATGTGCTGTAATCCTCTGCAATGCATTCAGCCTTGTTGTCGAATCTCTCAAACATTTGCTTTATTCTTTTGTTACCAAAACCAAATTCATCATGCATTGTTACAGCCATTAGGATTTTTACATACAGTACTGTGTTGTACTTAACATTGTCACTGAATTTGTCTAAATCTGCCTTTGATACCCTTAAAGGTAGGTCAATGGCATTTCTCATTTTCAGGTCTGCTTCCAAGGCATCCAATCCCTTTTCTCTTGCAAACCTCAGGGCATATGCCATACCCTCACGTCTTGCCTGTTCCTCTTTTGACATTCTTGCCATCCTTATTTCCTCCATTGCCATAAGCCTTTGCTCTAAAAATCTTTAGTGCATTGTCTCTTGGTCTTCCGTCATTTATGAACTCTTCCTGTTCGTGTGTTAAAATGCAGCCAAATTCATTACTTGTCTTTTTTCTCATTCATTTTCTCCAGCTTCGCCTTAAGCTCTGCTCTCTCTTCCTTGATTCTTGCCAATCTTACGTGATCATCCGCTGATAAGATTGAAACTGAAAATAAAATCTGCGATTCCATTCTGTCCAATTCCTCTAAGCGAATTTCTATATCCTTAATATCCTTAACTTTCATTTTGTTGTTTCCTCCTCTTGTCTCTGTTTTCAATCAGTTGTCTTTCCAATGCCTGATAGTCATATTGCCTTTGGTCATTAAATGTCTTCTTGTTTTGTTGCTCTTTCTTTACAGGATAAAAATTACTCCAATCACCTGCTATGGCATTCTTGACTGCCTGTATTTTCTCCTCGTCCGTGTCTGCCACCTGTTCAAGTCTCTCAATCAATGTCTGTATCTGATAGCCAACAATCTGTCTTCCCTTTTGTTCCCTAAGTTCCAGAAATTGTCTAAACACGTCATTAAGGTTTTCGTTGGAAAAATACTTTATATTTTCTTTACTTTTGTTTTCTTTTATTTTCTTTTGTTGTATTTCCGTATCATTTATGTTGGTTTCTGTTACATTTACACTTGTTTCTGTTACATTTATCGGTTTTAATGGTTCATTTAATAAGGGTTGACCTTTTTCATCAATCAACCTGTACCTTGTTTTCTGGACTTTGTTCCTAACAGTCACTGTATCGTAGCGTCGCTGAATTCCAACAGAGGTTATAACTCCTTGCATCAGGAGGTCATGATCAAACAGACCTATGTCCGCACAAGAGAGAATAACTTGTAACACAAAGTCTTTTTTGTTAACCCATCTGTTACCGATTGTCTTGATGATTTTAACTGGAAGGTTCTTCTTGAGCTGTTCAAAGTTTTTAAACTCAAGAAAGTAACCCTCTCGGTAAACCATCGAAATGACTATGTCGTAAATGGTTTGACCCAATGGACCATATTCATTCATCAGGTCCATTATTTTAAAGTCTTCATAATAATCAACATCTTTTGGGAAATAACTAAGTCCTGCCTTTATAGGTCTTCCCATTTATTTCTCCCATTACCACCCTGCCCACCGGACAATGTGGTTCATTAATTTAAGCCATTATTACAATGTTTGTTCCAAGTTCCTTTAAGTTCTTTTCAAGATACTTCTTTATTTCAGCCTTAGCCTGATTTACCCAAAGTCCACCATCAGCTTCTATTAATGTGAACTCAGGTATGTTGTCAGAGCCGTCAATTCTAAATACAAAACTTGATTCAGGCTGCGTAATTTCAAGAAATGTTCTGTATGGAATGAGTGACACCGGATTTGGAACTATTACGTCTGCACGACTGGCAACTCCCTGCTGGATTGTTGTCTTCTGTGTCACACCATCATCACCATAATTAGCTGTGGTTTTTGCTTCTATGTTTCCTGCAACCTTCATTATTGCTTCAAGGTCAGATGTCTTTACAAACATTGACTGTAATTCAAGAATAAACTTGTCCTGTGTTACCCAGCGGTTTGCCTTGAAATGTGGAAGGTCTGCTTCAACAGTAATTAATTTTTCCCTGTTTCTCTCTTCATCCAATCCTGAAATTAAAGTTATTTCTGATGGTGACTTTATCTGTATGATCATCTTGTCCCTTAACTCCTCAGTACAACCCTTGATATAATCCACCAATGCTGTAAGTGTTGACACTGTTAGCGGACTTGCCTTTTCATTTACGTCATATCTTCTAAGTTCCTTGTCACAGTATGTTCTTCCATTAATTTCCACTATCTTTGGCTCCATTGCCTGTTCCTTTAATTCTGTTACATACTTCATTGCTTCCTTTATCATTTTTATAATCCTCCTATACTTCTCCTACTTTTCTTAAGTCAACTATTTTATTGTTTCCAATTATCTCGCCTGTTTCAGTATCCACCTGCACGGCTTCATTACCATACATTGTGTTTTCATCAAAGGTCATCTGTCCAGGTAATTCATTACCAATTTCCACTGCCTCAATGTCTCCTGTCTTAAGATTTGTTCCACAGGTCATTGTTGTTACTGCTCCCAATTCAGGTGCAAGTGATGTCTTTGCCACAACTCCTGTTGCAACAAAATTTCTTGTTTCATTCGGCTTGAATGCTATCGTTACAGTGATTTTTCTTGTAGCCTTAGCATCCGTGTTCGGATCCTGAATGTTCTTCATTACCTTTTCCATTGCCCTATTTACCTGAACCGTGAATGCTCCGTTTGCAAACTCCTCCATGTTAATGTGTTTCATTGCTTCTTTCCTCCTTAATGTAGTTTCCTGCTTCATATTCCCTATATATCTGCATCCAATCATCAAGTGTCATTGTCACCAGAATGTCTGCATTGTTTTTCTTGTGAAACACTGCCGGAAGTTCATCCTGCCTTGAATCTCTTCTTGCCTGCTCCATCCAGTCATACAAGTGCATTTTTTCCTGATGTTTTGCTTCTATATGTATTCCCGGAAGTCCCACAACGTCTGCATCACCATTTGCCCCACAATACTGCTGACCTCTTCTGGTTCTGTATCCGTATTCCCTTAGATGCCTGGCAAGTTGTCTTTCAAACCTTGCCCCCTTCTGCCTTGCATTAACTGCCATTCTGTATCTCCTTTACTCTTTTTCTTGTTGCCAGCAACGACCAACCTATTCTCTTTAATCTGCTGCTTTCCTGTTTGTAATACTTAATGACAAGTTCATCTTCCTCGCCCTCTATTGGTTGAAAATACCCTTGTCCATTGGATAGATTAAGTATTACCGTGTTTCTTCTGGCCATTGCAATTTCTTCCCTTATGTCTCTGTCTGACAATCCTGTCACCTTCTCTAGCTTTTTTCTTGAAATTGCATTGTCCTTTCCGAAAGGGATGTAATCTGAAATGTTCATTGTCACGTCTCCTTTCTGCCTGCCACCATTCAGGTGACAGGTCTTACAATTTTGTGATATATATTTTGATTTATGACTGTCTGTTTTTTAATAATTGAAGAATGGCTTTGATTCTGTCTGAACCTTTTTTTCAGCCGGTTCCTCATTGTTTTTCTTTTCTTCTGGAACACTCTCTGTTTCCTCAACTGTCTGTTCTGCTGTCTGCTCCACTACTTCCTCATAAGTTTCATCTTCTGACTGCTCAACAGGTGTTGTTTCCACATATGTATGTGTTCCATCCTCATTAATTACTGTCATGTCGCTGTCAAGTGCTGTCTGTAGGTCAATGCTCATTATTCCCCACTTGCTTATGATTTGTCTCAACATTGTCTTGTATGCCATTCCGTCAAAGTCCTTGCTCCAGAAGGTCCACTTCGTTCCCTTCTTCAAGTCTGATGCATATCCCTGTGAATACTTCACTGCGTGAGCCTTCATCTTTTCCTTTGACCAGTACATTGCCTTCCTAAATCCATTGACATACTCAAACATTGCATAATAGCCAATTGTTTCTGCCTTTTCTCTCTCATTTTCATCTGAAATGAGATTTACTTCTATGTCTTCATTAAGTGGATCGAATCTGATTAACTCACCTTTCTTAATTGCCAGCACATTTAACTTCTTATACTGTCCTGATCTGATTGCCAGCTGAATGTAGCCCTTGTATCCAAGCTGGAACTGTGCCACCTTTGTTCCTGTTTTGTTATCCTTGAACGGAACCATGTAATACTGTCCAAGCTGTGGACTTGGAGATAGATTAAGACTCTCTCCAAGCAATGCTGCACTTACTATTGATGAATTTTGACATTCCTGTAATGTTGGATTGTTTCCAACCGCACTTACTATTGAACTGATGAATCTCTTTCCGTTCTTTCCACCAACAACCTCATTAATCTGATTCTTTACCGCATCATTTTTCAAATATGCCGTAAAACTTGTTTCTTGTCTTTTTGCCAAACTGTTTGATACTGCCATTTCATTTCCTCCTACTGTATCTGCTCATATTTAATGTTGTTTTTCGTAAGGAACTCACCCAATGCATTGAGCTGGTTTCCTGTTCCACACACCCTGATTACTATTGTGTGTGTCTTCTCTTCCTGATTTTCTTCTGTTCTTTCTTCCTGTGCCTCTTCCTCAACAGTCTGTGAAACACTTTCCTGCTTCTGCTCCGGTTCCTTCTTTCCTGCCTCTGCAAGTTTTTCGGCTTCTGCCTTTTCTCTTGCCTGTCTTTCCTCAAGCTCTGCCTTTCTTCTTGCCTCATACTCGGCTTTTCTTCTTGCATTTTCCTCGTATGTCTGTTTAACCATCAATGCTTCTGTAATGTTGAGGGTTTCAATGTATTTCTGTTTCATTTCAAACTGATATTCACCGGTTTCAGCATTAATGACTTCCAAGTCATGTCTTACACTGTCTCTCATATGCTCCATTTCATTGGTTATTGACTTTAATGTTGTTGTCACATTCAGATAACTTTCCTTGAAAACACGTTTGAATGTGAGTATCTCCTTCAGCTCTTCGGCACTTGCAAAGGTCCTGTCATATATCTCCTCAACCTTTATGAGCTTCTCTTCCCTTTTCTTCTGGTCATAAGCCTTTACCTGACTGTCAATGTTGGCATTTGCCTCATCTACAATTGCAATCAGTTCCTTTACCTGGTCTTCAAACACACTGTATGGTTCAAGCATCATCTTCTTGACATCTTTCTTTCCGTCATTTAATGCCTTGCTGAACTTATTAAGTGCTGCCCTGTCAGCCTTTGCTTCCTTTATGTTTTCATCCGTGTACACCAATGACTTGTACATGTTTGCCTTTTCAGTAACTTCTTTTTTTAATTCCTCAAAGTTCCAATCAATGTGCTTTAGTGCATTATCCATTGTTGGATTGTAAATTTTTAATTCCATCTTTTTGGTATTCCTCCTGTTTTAAATTTCCGGCAGAATGAGAGCCGGCTTTTTTCTTTTTTTCACAAGCTCCATGAACTCCCTTTCTGACCTTTTTATTATTTCAATGTCTTCCTCAACATCTGCCCTTTCAATGTGGTAATCCTTTGTGATTAGTCTTATGCTCTTATTCCACACACTCTTTATCTGTGCCCTGAGTTCGACAAACTCATATTCCGTCACCATCAGGTAATGAAGCACCTGTATGTAATAATTGTCCGGGATGTGTTCACCATCCCATTTTTCCTTGTGCATTGAACCAAAAAGCTCACTGGTCTTGCATTCAAATATGCCCTTCCTCCCGGTTTCAAGTTCTGTCAGTTCTCCATCAAGTGATGCGTGAGCAAACGGATACTTGTCATTGAGAAGCATGTTATCACCAAAGTATTCAACCTTGTATTCCGGGTGGTCCAATGCAAATATTGCTCTTATGTGTTCCTCTGCCCTGCTTCCATATATTACATACGGTTCATTTGATATGTCTCTTGGCTTGGTTATTCCAACCATTTCATTCCAAAACTCCACATTGTTCTTGTAGGGATTAAGTCCCAACACTGCTGCTGCATCAGAACCACCTATCTTTCCCTTTCTTGCAAGAAGCCATTCAGGTTTACTTGCAAATTTCTTTCTTGTAACCATTTCTAATCAACCTGTTCATTAAGAATTTCATCCGTACAGTGCATCATTAATGTAACCAGTATCACCATTCCCAGAGCCACAAGTAACTGCCCTGCCTTGCTGTCTACCTCAATCCAGCCATTGACTAACATCACTGCTCCTGTTATTACTCCTATTACCACGTTCTTGAATCCGTTAAGTACTCTGTACTTTTCAGCGATAATGTGGTAATCTTTAAGTGGTTTGTTTTTATATGAGCTTGAACGTATTGCAGTACATTCAGGCTCTTTTCTTTTAACTTCTTTCACTTCAAGTCTGTTTGCTTCCATCTTTTGCTCCTTTACTTCGAAAACAGATCATTAAGCATTTTTATTTTTTCTGTTTCCATCTTCTCAAGTTCCTTTTCCATGTCCTCTTCATCCATATCTGCCAATGCGATTGTTTTTTGATATAGAATTTCGCCAAACTCTGGTCCAAGCTTATCAATCGTTTTTTTATGCACATTTCTAAGTATGCATGCTGTTTCTGAAAGTATGCTCGGAAGATTTCCTTTCAGCAGTAATCCTGTTTCTGTTACCTTAATCATCTTTTATCCTCCAATCTTTCTTACCATTTCGGTAGTCTTTTCATCCGTCCAACTAATTGGCTTAGTCAGATGCGGACACAAAGTGTTATTAATGTTCATCTGTCTGCCCAAGGGACAGCTCTTACAACTTCCTGAATACTTAATGCAGGTCTGCCTTAAGTTTCTTAAGCTGTTAATTGCTCCCACCAATTCAATTACTCCTTTCTCTTTTGCGTAGATTATAATTATGGAAAGTATTCCCTAATCTCTTTAAAATTTCTTCTGCTTTTTCGTTAGACACTATGCAATCATCATGAATGATTATTTGTGTTCTTCCGATATTAAATTCCTCTACTACCATCCCCTAACCTCCTTCTGTTCTTTTTAATACGATATGTTTATTTGAATTTGTCCTATTCCTACTTACATTTTGATGAAGTAATCCATTACAATTATTAATCACGTTCCAGCACAGCCCATATTTTATTTCTTTTTATCTTCCATTGTGGTTTCTCCTAAAACTGAAAATCTCTTGTATAAAATGTGTGATACCAAATTCTTAATGCCCGCTCGTTCTTGTACCATCTAATAAAAGGTTGGTAGTCTGCGTGTCCTCTTTTTTTTCTCTTAATGCTCCAGCCGTTACTGTGCTTTTTGAATTTTAATGTCATTGTATATCCTCCTATAATTTCCACAGCGCCTGCACAATCAAGGCATTGACTGTTAAGCCTTTCTTCTTTGCCAGCTCCTTTAACCTCTTGTGTAACTCCACTGGTATTCTTATTGTTGTCTGTATCATTCTGTACTCCTTTCGTTTTGGTATCATAATGATACGACTTTTACCGAGGTTTTCCTTGTGCTGTAGGCACGAGGTTTGTCAACAGTTTTATAAGATAAATTAACGAATCTGTTCGATAATATCTCTAATCATTGATGTTCCTGAATCCATATGAACATTTGCAGTTTTCACTGCTCCGTACCAGAAAGTCGCCACAACTGTTTCGTTGTCTTTGTTGTATTTCAAACTTTCCAATTCCTGAAAATCTCTTGTTTCCTGTAATACTGGTACTAATAAATCGCATATTTTCTGTTTATCTTCCATTTGTTTCTCCTCTTTTCTTTTTATTTTCTACTTTTTGTAGAATAGGAAGGTAAAAAAATATAGTCCTGTGGCATATTATATATTTTTGACATCATCTCCATTTCTGGAATACCTGGAATATTTTTTCCTTTCTCCCAATTAATTATTGTCTGTTTGCTAATTCCCATTTTTTTTGCAACTTCTTCCTGTGTAAATCCTGCATTAACTCTAGCTGCTGCTAAAGTAATTTGCAACTTCTTTTCCAACAACCTATTTTCTCCTTTCCTTTTTATGCGAGAACACCTATATAAGGGGAGTTATGATAGATGCTCCCGCTCTGTCCATTCCCCGTTTAGCCGTTAGGTAAGCTTGCCTCTGTACTTCAAATAAAATACGTATAACAATTTAGCTAAGCCAATACATATGAAGTACATTCCTAAAAATTTAATCATATTTACTTTTCCTTTTAGATATGATAACATTGGGTTAAGCAAGGGCTTTCGCCCCTGCCGGCTGACTAGAACAGCCTTTGAAGAATTATTAGGATAATTCCTACTATCAGGTCTATCAGAGCGTTTGCAATTCTATCTCTGATAGACTTTTTTGTTTCCTCTTCAATATTATCAAATATCTTCAAGGTTTTTCCTCCTTTCAAATGTTGCTTAACTACTTGGTACTCTTATATATTACTCTACTTTTTGTAGAATGTCAATACTTTTTGTAAACTTTTTCTACTTTTTGTATTGCTTTTCTTATTTAAATGATATATTATTATTTCATAAGGAGGTGTTAGCAAATGAGTGAAGATATTTATAAGGAAATTTTTTCAAAAAATTTAAAACACTATATGGCTATAAATGGAAAAACACAAACTGATTTAATAAATGATTTGGATTTGAATAAATCTGCAGTCTCCACTTGGTGTAACGGGACTAGACTTCCAAGAATGGATAAAGTTGATGCTCTTGCCAAATACTTTGGAATTAATCGTTCTGATTTAATAGAAGATAAATCCTCTTTCCCAGAAGTCAACACTCTTGCAGCACACTTTGAGGGTGAGGAATTTTCAGAAGCAGAAATGGAAGAAATTAAAAACTTCGTTGAATTTGTAAAGAATAAAAGAAAGTAGTCCTTTTTATGGGACACCTAAAAAATTATACTCTAGTGGGGAGGTGATTTCTTGAATAAGTTAGAACAATTAGAATCAGAAGCCTACGAGGATGGTATAGAGATTATTGATTACACTTTTGAAAACTCTAACATTAAAGGATTGTACTGTGACGGTGTTGTTGGTATAAGTGATAGTTTGGAAAACTCTACACAGAAACGTTGTGTTTTGGCAGAAGAAATGGGACATCATCATACTTCTAATGGAAATATATTAACTATGAGTTCTGCATCCAACCGCCAACAGGAGCATAGAGCAAGGATTTGGGGATACAACAAGCTGATTGGACTTAGAGGATTAATTGATGCCTTTGAACACCACTGCCAAAATATGTACGATATTGCAGATTATCTAAATATTACAACTGATTATTTAAAAGAAGCTATTCGCACTTATCAAAACAAATATGGCAATTATGTTGAGTTAGACAATTACATTATACAGTTCAACTACCCTAGTATTGGCATAATAAAAAATATTTAAAGCGAAACCACATTGGTTATTTAGAGTTAATGGCTCATTAAAATGAATTTAATTAAACATTATTAAAATTATTTAATAAAAGGAGGTTTTATTTATGATTAACTTTTCAGAAAATGCTGTATTCAATTTAAAGCCAATTGATGAAAAAGCTGTACAGCAAGATGTAACTAAATTATTTGTTGATGGTGAAATAATTATTGGTGCCTACAAAACAATACGAGATCAAGTTGTTTTTACCAATAAGCGTATTATTACCATAGATGTTCAAGGCATAACTGGAAAAAGAAAGGATTTCTCCACACTTCCCTACTCTAAATTACAGTATTTTAGTGTGCAAACACCGGGATTTGCAGAGTTTATTCCTGATTGCGAAATGGAATTATTTTTTACCAATGGATTTAAGGCTCGTTTTGAATTTAAAGGCAATTGCAATATTATAGAACTTGGAAGAATATTGTCTCAATATGTTCTTGCGTAAAATTAACAACTGCACTTTGAAAATATAATATACTTACCCTGGGAACCGAAGGGGCGGTTGGCTGGCTTCTGTATTCTACGAAAGGAGCTGATGCCAATGGTTACATATGGAGATTTATTCGAATTTGTAATTATGCTTTGCGCTGTTATAACTCTTGTATTAGCTATCATTAATGCAAAAAAGTAACGTCCTCTCTCTGGTAAAGGTAGACGTTACTTCTTAACTTACTATCACAACCAGAAGCTAGGCTCAATCTAGCTTTCGGTTCTCTTGTTAAGTATATTATATCAAATCAGAGTATTTAGTCAACGTTTAGTCAATACTTAGTCAACGTTTAATTTCCTCGAAATCGAAGGGTTTAAAACCATATCGGTGACTTCACCGCAATGGTAATTAAAAAGAGCCAGCCCCTAACGACCAGCTCCAAGTGATACAATATCACCCTAGACAAGTCATATTGTATCACATAATGGAACATCTGGCAAAGGCTGGGTGTTATTTTTGTACCTATTTTTTAATAAAATCAAATATAAAGGAGTGATATACTATGGCTTATTGTATTTATTTAAGAAAATCCAGAGCTGATAGAGAGTTAGAACTGCAAGGTTTTGGAGAAACATTAAAACGTCATAGAGATACATGAATTGAATTAGCAAAAAAGAAAAATTTGCCAATTGGTGAAATCTATGAAGAGGTTGTTTCCGGTGATAGCATTGCTGCAAGACCTCAAATGCAGAGATTACTCAATGATGTATCTGATGGGAAATGGGAGGGTGTTCTTGTTATGGAAATCGAGCGTCTTGCCCGTGGTGATACTTCTGATCAGGGAATAGTTACCAAGACGTTTACTTATTCCAATACCTTAATCATTACCCCGATGAAAACATTTAATCCCACAGATGAATTTGATCAGGAATATTTTGAATTTGGCTTGTATATGTCAAGAAGAGAATATAAGACTATTAAAAGAAGATTGCATGCCGGAATGGAAGCAAGTTGCAAGGAAGGTAATTACATACATCATACACCACCATTTGGATATTCCATTGTAAAGAACAAAAAATCCAAAGGTTATAGGCTGGAACCTAAGCCGGGAGAAGCAGAAATTGTAAAGTTGATTTTTCAATGGTATACAAAGGGAATTCTAAAAGAAGATGGCAGTTATGAACTTTTAGGGACAGCTCGTATTGCAGACAAGTTAAATTCTGAATATTCAATTAAACCCTTAGGTGGTGTTTGGACCATTCCAACAATATCTACCATGCTTAGAAACGAACATTATTTAGGATATATTGTTTTTGGGAAAAAGAAGCGAAAAAAGGTTGTTGAAAACGGAATTATCGTCGATAAATGGACACGTAACGAATCCTATGGACTATACAAAGGAAAGCATCCTGCTCTTGTATCTCAGGACACATTTAATTTGGCCCAGGAAAGATTATCCAGAAATCCAAGAAGACCTTCAAAAACGATAACCAATCCACTTGCCGGTGTAATAAAATGTGGTATGTGTGGAAGAAGTATGTATAGAAGACCTTACCAAAAAAGAGGTCAGTCCGCTTCACTAATATGCTCTGAAAAAACATGTCATAATGTGTCTTCTGCTTTTTACCTTGTTGAAGATGCTTTGTTAACTGCCATTAAGGAATGGATTGATGGATACGAAATAAAGGAAGAAGTAAACAAGTATGATACTTCTGTTTTGGAATCCAAGACAAAACTCTTGGAAGAACAGCAAAAGCAATTAATAACATACAAAAACCAGTTAACAAAAGTATTTGAAGCTTATGAAAACGGAATATATGATAGTGATACTTTTCTGAACCGACAAAAAACCGTTTCTGAAAGCATTTCTTCTACAGAGGAAGCAATTGTTAAGCTTAATAAAGAAATAGCAAATGAGAGAGAAATAATTAGCCATCAGGAAGAGATTATACCAAAGGCTAAAAAGATTTTGGAAATCTATAAAACTTCTGATGATGTTCAATTGAAAAATGACTTAATGAAGTCTATTCTGGATAAGGTTGTGTATACCAAAACTGCCAACGGACACTTCAAAGACCAAAGACAAGATGATTTTAAGCTAGAGCTATTCCCGAAACTGCCCAAAAACAAAGGGGATTCTAGCGAATGATATAGTCGAACAACCAACGAACTTGGGCATCTCGAAATGGTCGGCTCCATTGTTTCCCAGCTTGTAAAAGACCTTCCTTGTGATGATATTGACCTTGCAGGCTTTGAGAAATACTATGTCGACCACACTTTGGGCGTATGGCCACAGTCTGCCGGAGGTGTTCCTTTCTCAGCTACTACCTTCCAATCTTGTGGTGATCCTATTGCAGACCTTATAGAAGATATGGCTGCGGAACAAAAAGCCAGAAAAACATACGATAATATTCTAGCTCTTGTAAAAGAAAGTGATGTTCGAGAACCTATTAAATTCTTAAGAGCAAGAGAAATTGTTCATTTTCAACGTTTTGGCGAAGCACTACGAATGGTAACTGAAGACATGGACAAAAAGAACTTCTATGCTTTCAATCCAAGCAGTTGTGTAAAATAGGATACAGGATTACAGACTATAAATATATTCTTAGCTTTACAAATGAATTTTGATAATCTTAGAAAGAAAAAAACCACTTCATAACGAAGTGGTTTAAAGCTGGCCCACAAGGATTCGAACCTTGAAAATGCTGGAGTCAGAGTCCAGTGCCTTACCATTTGGCGATGGGCCAATGTCTCGCGACAAAAAGTATTCTAGCATAGTCACCATAACAATGCAAGTACTTTTTTAATTTTTTTCAAAAAATTTTTATTTTTTATTTTTCTTTTATCTTGCAAGGTTAATTTTTTTAACAACCTTGCAAGATTTATCTACATATGTTGATTATTATTGAAAAGTTACCCACACATAATAATTATTATTTCTGCTGACCTGCCAGATAGTTAGCAAACTGCTGTGCTGTTCTACCTGAAATTCCACCATGGCTTAATTCCCATTTATTTGCTTCAGCCTTGATTTCATCATCACTAAGTTCAACACCTAATCTTCTACACAATTCAATTGCAATATCAAAGTATTCCTTCTGTGTAGGTTTTGAGTAGTTAATTGTAACACCAAATCTATGTACAAGTGATAATTTTTCTTCCATAGTATCTGACTTATGCATTCCATTATCAACCTGAACATCATTTCTGTCATTCCATGTTTCTTTAATGAGATGTCTTCTGTTAGATGTTGCATAAATCAAAATATTCTCAGGTTTTGTTTCAACGCCCCCCTCAATTACTGCCTTTAAGAACTTGTACTCAATTTCAAATTCTTCAAATGAAAGGTCATCCATATAAATAATGAACTTGTAGTTTCTATTCTTTATCATAGCTATAACGTTAGAAAGGTCTTTAAACTGATGCTTGTATATTTCGATCATTCTAAGTCCCTGATCATAGTATTCGTTAACAATAGCCTTAATACTTGTAGATTTACCTGTACCGCTGTCACCAAATAATAAGCAGTTGTTGCTCTTTCTTCCCTGTACGAAAGCTTCTGTATTATCAACAAGTTTCTTTTTCTGAATTTCGTATCCAACCAGGTCATCAAGCATAACTTTTTCCATATTGTTAATAGCCTGGAATTCAACCTTGCCATTGTTGTCTGAAATTCTGAACGCCTTATTAAGACCAAACATTCCAACACCATAATCTTTATAAAACTGTGTTACGTGATCAAAAAATTCTTCTTCATCCTTAGCGCTTTCAAGCTTTTCGCTTAAATCTCTAACCTTTTCACTAACATTCTTATTGTACATAAGTTCAGGTTTCCCAATTGCCTGATAATTTTCAATCTTTGTAAAACAGTCAATACCAAACTCTTCTTCCATTGGCTTAAAGTCATAATCAAATAAGGCCTTGAACTGCTTAAAGTCATTCTTTGCAAAACTGTTTACTGTTCCCACACTTGCTCCAACCTTTTCACATGTTAAGCTAAATGGGTTCTCATTTGTTATTAATAAATATGTAAGATAGTTGTGCCACAAATTCTTATCGAAAGCATAATCTGTTGATACTTCCAGAATTCTCTTAATCTGATTATATATCCTAGTGATTATTTCATCTTTCTTATAGTCACCACTTTTATATTCTCTAATAATGTCACTAAGTTCCATAAGAATGGAATCTTTAGGCATATCTCCGTAAATAAGTAATTTTGAAACTATATTATGCATAATTCTCGCCTCTTTTACTATATATTTGAGTAAAACACTC
>ERZ1106915.442-NODE-442-length-60716-cov-10.281449_pt1 | contig 60716 bp, 45 predicted proteins | sample MGYA00403653_ERZ1106915 | MGnify/ENA primary metagenome ERZ1106915 (study PRJEB35170, sample SAMEA104062404) | human gut metagenome | biome: human gut; feature: human-associated habitat; material: faeces | place: Denmark | collected 2012-06-06 ...
GAAGGAAAAAATTACTCGGATATTCCGGTGTGGCGTAGATATACGCTTACCATTGAGGAAGCAGCCAGATATTATCATATCGGCGAAGGAAAATTGAGAACGCTTATTGACACACATCCCAATGAGGATTTTTATGTGATGAACGGCAATCGTGCCCTCATTAAGCGTGAGAAATTTGAGAGGTATCTGGATCAGGCTACTGCTGTGTAAACAGAGCTGACAGATTTACCGATTTCACATGATATAACTATGCGGAGAGCTGGATTTGTGCTATGATAAGAGCGCAAGTCTGGCTCTCTTTTTTGAAAGGAGAGTTCACGATGAGTGAGAAAAGACGAGATAACCGTAATCGGATTTTGCGAGAGGGCGAGTACCAGCGTAAAGATGGGAGGTATCGGTTCCGCTATATTGATGAGGACGGAAAAGAGAAAAATGTATACAGTTGGCGTTTGGACAAGAATGACCCAATGCCAAAAGGGAAGAAGCGGGAGCCTTCCCTGCGTGAGAAAGAAAAACAGATTGAAGCGGATTTGTTTGACCGTATCGTAACCAACGGTGGCAACTATACTGTTTTGGAACTGGTAGAAAAGTATGTTTCATTGAAAACAGGAGTTCGTCACAATACGGTTGCCGGATATAAAACGGTCATCAATATGCTGAAAAAAGAGAGTTTTGGGAATCTGCGAATTGATAAGGTGCGTTTGTCAGACGCAAAGGCATGGTTGATTAAGCTCCAACAAATTGATGGGCGGGGATACAGTTCCATTCATTCTATCCGGGGAGTTCTAAGACCGGCATTTCAGATGGCAGTCGATGATGACCTGCTTCGTAAAAATCCATTTGAATTTGAGCTTGCATCCGTCATTGTCAATGATTCTGTTACCAGAGAAGCGATTACCCGAAAGCAGCAGAGAGATTTGCTGAAGTTTATTCAGGAGGATAAGCATTTCAGCAGATACTATGATGCAATCTATATTCTTTTTCACACTGGGCTTCGTATCTCAGAGTTCTGCGGGCTGACGGTTTCAGAAATCGAATTTGGAGAAATGCGTATCAAGGTAGACCATCAGTTACAGCGTACTGCACAGATGCAGTATGTGATTGAAGAACCAAAAACAGACAAAGGTATCCGCTATGTGCCGATGACAGAAGCTGTCGCAGCGTGTTTTCGCAGAATCATTGCCAACCGCAAGACACCAAAGGTCGAGCCGATGGTGGAAGGATATGCCGGATTTTTATTTCTGGATAAAAACGATATGCCGATGGTTGCCCTGCACTGGGAGAAGTATCTGGAGCATATCATTCAGAAATACAATAAAATTTACCGTATCCAGATGCCGAAAGTTACCCCTCATGTATGCAGACATACCTTTTGCTCTAATATGGCAAAATCCGGGATGAATCCGAAAACCTTGCAGTATATCATGGGTCACGCAGACATCAGTGTAACCTTGAACACTTACACCCATGTGAATTTTGATGATGCAAAGGAAGAAGTATATCGGATAGCGAATAGTTAAAAAAGCCCGTTGGTAAGGACGCTTGCTTTACCAACGGATTTACCAAGATTGCAGGGAAAAACATAAGAAAATACGAGAAGATTTGAGAAGATACCTTAAAAAGAAAGGAAAATTCAAAAGTCGGAAAACCCTGAAATATCAAGTGTTTGAGAAGAAATACAAGACTTAAATGGAGATATAAAAAGATGATAAAAATACTTTTTATTTGCCACGGCAACATCTGCCGTTCGCCGATGGCGCAGTTTGTTTTTCAGGATATGGTCTGCAAGGCGAGATTAGAGAAGAAATTCTATATTGATTCATCAGCGACGAGCACTGAGGAGATTGGGAATCCAGTGCACCGGGGGACGCGGGCGAAGATGAATGAGATGGGGATTCCGATGGTGGATCACCGCGCTGTGCAGATGAAAAAAGAGGATTATAGAAATTATAATTATTTGATTGGAATGGATCAGTGGAACATCCGAAATATGATGCGAATTGTGGGAAAAGATCCGGATCACAAAATCTTTAAAATGCTGGAGTTTGCGGGGAGTGATCGGGATGTGGCAGATCCGTGGTATACGGGTGATTTTGATGCGACGTATTGCGATATTGTAGCGGGATGTACAGGACTTCTTGAAAAGATTCGTGAGGAAAAGGGATTCTGATTTTGTCTGTGACTCTGTGATTCGGTTGGTTAGTTTTTTTATTTATTATTTGCATTTCCCTGTACTGCGTGATATGATTTTTTTCACAACCATAAACAATAATAGATAAGATAAAATAAGAAAAATTTAAGTCAACGCTTGCACAGACGTGATGCGTGATTCTTGGCAGTGCTTCTGATATTTTTCAATCGGAAGCACTGCGTATTCAAGTGAGACTGCATGGTGTACGAATTGCTCCATGAGCTGAACCAAAGTGACGTCTTATGAGAAAAAATAAGAAAAAAATTGGTATTAGATGAGCGGTGCAGAAAATATGGTGAGTATGGAAATAAATAATTAAGAAACGTAGGAAAAAACTGAGATTAAGGAAGGTGTCTGGATGAGTACAAATGCAAAAAAGATTCTTTTGATCAATGATTTGCCGGGATATGGAAAAGTGGCATTGGCGGCAATGGTGCCGATTTTGTCGCATATGGGGCATTATCCGATGCAACTTCCGACAGCAGTGATTTCCAATACACTGGACTATGGAAGATTTCGGATTCAGGATATGACAGACTACATGAGGGATACGCTTCAGGTTTGGGATCAGCTTGGGCTTGATCCGGACTGTATCTGCACGGGCTTTGTGACGTCTCAGCGTCAGGTGGAGATCATTGAGCAGTATATTCAGACGAGAAATCCAAACAAGGGTCGTCTGATTATGGTCGATCCGATCATGGCGGACGGTGGAAAACTCTATAATGGAATGGGGTCAGAGCAGGTTAATGCGATGCGCCGTCTTGTCAGTCTTTCCGATATTATGATTCCAAATATGACCGAGGCATCTTTCCTCACTGGTTTCTGGCCAGGAAGCTATTTTGGAACGGCACAGCAGATCTGGCAGATGGTCGATGGACTGCGTCAGCTTTCTGGAAGATCTGTTGTGATCACAAGTGCTGTGGAAGTAGAACAGCAACCAGTGCTTCTTGAGGATATGCCGGATGGAACGGCGAGATACCTTGTTTGCGGATATGATCATTGGACCGGAACGTATTTCCAGGTTCCGTATGACTATCTGCCGGTGCGGATTGCGGGAAGCGGGGATATTTTCTCGGCAGTGATGACCGGAGAACTTCTGGCAGGAAAGTCATTGGAAATGTCGGTTCGCAGTGCCGTGCAGGCGATCTCAAGATTGATTCTGGATAATAAGGATGAGCTGAACAATTATAAGGGAATCTTGTTGGAGCACAGCCTGGATTTTCTTGATGAGCTCGATGATGAGGACGAAGATTGAGAATGGTCATTTGATGTACAAATATACAGATGATAAAAATGTATGGGTGTATTGCAGGATGGATGTATAAATGAAATGTACAGATGAAATGCATGTCCCCTATAATAGGATGTATCAACGCATAAAAAGATAAATGTATAGAAATGGTAGAATAAGAAATGATACGAAATGTAAGTCTGGAGGAAATCTCCGATGGAAAATTATATACGCTGAATGATATGGTGAAGGCAGGCTGCGGTGGATGTGAGGGATGCTCGGACTGCTGTCGCGGGATGGGAGAGAGTATTGTGCTCGATCCGCTTGATTTTGCGAGAATGGCGGAGGGCTTGGCTCTTACTCCTCAGCAGCTTTTAGGTGGGTACTTAGAACTTCATGTGGTGGATGGGATTGTGCTTCCAAATCTGAAAATGGCGGGGGAGAGTGAGCAGTGCCTCTTCTTAAATAAAGAGGGATGGTGTACGATTCATCCGTATCGCCCGGGAATCTGCCGGATTTTTCCTCTCGGTCGTTACTATGAGGAGAAGGATGGAAAAGAAGAATTTTATTATTTTTTGCAGGTGCATGAGTGCAGTCGTCCGGGACGTGCAAAGGTGAAGGTGAGAAAATGGATCGACACCCCAGAGGCAGATCGCTATGACCGGTATATTCTCGAGTGGCATCATTTTTTAAAAGAGATGCAGAAACGGGTAGCGGGAGCGGATGCACAGGAAGCGCAGGCGGTGAGTCTGTATGTGCTGAAGACTTTTTATCTGCAACCGTATGGTGGGATGGAGTCATTTTATGAGGAGTTTTATAAACGAATCGGAAAATAAATAAAAAGAGAAGTATAGAAAAAACAGAATAGAAATTCCAGAGAAAATTAGAAATCTAAAATTAGAGATTTATAAAAAATAAAGATTCAAAATTCTGCTGAGAAAGGACAGGTAAAGGGAAGATGACACAGGAAGAGCAGAAGGAATACAAAGAGCAGGAGAAACTCGAAGGACAGGAAAAACAGGGAGAACAGAACAGACAGAAAGCAACCCAGTTTGAGACCGCCAAAATTGGTCATACAAATCATGCGGATCAGATCAATCAGACAGTTCAAACAGTTCAAGCAGGTCAGACCGGTCTGGTACTCGAAGGCGGTGGAATGCGCGGAATTTACACAGCAGGAGTTCTCGATGTGTTTATGGACAGAGGACTTTCGTTTGATGGAGTAATTGGAGTGTCAGCCGGAGCAATTCACGGCTGTTCTTTTGTTTCAGGACAGAAGGGGCGGAGCATTCGTTACTATAAGAAATATGGCTGTGATAGTCGATTTCTTGGATGGAAGACTCTGCTTCGCACGGGCGATATTGTGGATGAAGAGTTTTGTTACCATGAGATTCCAGAAAAACTTGATCCCTATGATTTTGAGGCATTTAAGAACTCAAAAACTGCTTTTTATGTGACCTGCAGTAATGTGGAGACTGGAGAACCAGAGTATCTGCGAATCACCGATATGAAGGAACAGATTGATCTGATGCGGGCATCGGCTTCGCTTCCGTATGTCTCTCGTCTGGTGGAGGCAGATGGAATGAAACTTCTTGATGGCGGATGTACGGACAGCATTCCGGTCGAGAAGTTTCGGGAAATGGGCTACACGAAGACGGTTGTCGTTCTCACGAGAAATCGCGGATATGTCAAGAAACCGGAGAACGAGAAGCTCACAAGTATCTATTATCGTCACTATCCGAACTTTGTGGAGGCATTAAAAACCCGCCATATGAGATACAATGAGACAGTACAGAAAATCGAAGAGCTTGAGCGCGAGGGCAAGATTTTTGTGATTCGTCCGAGTCAGGAGCTGACGATTGGGCGGACAGAGCGTAATCCGATCAAACTTCAGGAGACGTATGAGACGGGACGCCGGGATGCCCTCTGCCGGATGAAAGATCTGATCGAGTGGTGGAGCAAGAGCTAACCGATACATGACATATAGCAAAAACCTATACCAGTTATCAAGATGATAGTATTTGACCAATAACAAATTCTGATGCATAATAAAGTCAACAAAAGAAAACAACAACAACCAAACAAACAACCGACAAGTAAGTAACAACAACAACCAAACAACTAAAAGCAACGCAACAACCAAGAGTAACAACCAAAACAAAAAGCGAAAACGTAACAAAGAGTAACAAAAGGCAATAGCAAGCAACACGGGTAACAAAAGAGAAAGACATAGGTTGATGTTTCTGGTCATTCCGATCAGAGACAAGGCTGAACATGCAGGAGGAGAGATCGTTATGGTGAAATTGTATGACGGAGGCGCTTATCTGGTAAATGGAACAGAGCTGGTTCCGGAGCAGGAGACAGGAAAGGTGGAGGCTCTGACGGGCAGAGCCGTAGATAAGGAAGAGGCAAAAAAGGGAACGATTGCTTATTCGATTATGAACAAGCACAACACATCCGGTGATATGAGCAAGCTGAAAATCAAGTTTGATGCAATGACTTCTCATGACATTACATTCGTTGGTATTGTACAGACAGCAAAGGCATCTGGAATGGAAAAATTCCCGATCCCGTATGTGCTGACCAACTGCCACAACTCTCTGTGTGCCGTAGGTGGTACGATCAACGAGGATGACCATGTATTTGGTTTGTCCGCATGTAAGAAATACGGCGGAATCTTTGTTCCACCGCACATTGCAGTTATCCACCAGTACATGCGTGAGATGATGGCAGGATGTGGCAAGATGATTCTTGGTTCTGATAGCCATACCCGTTACGGTGCACTCGGAACAATGGCAATCGGCGAGGGCGGTGGTGAGCTTGTAAAACAGCTTTTGTGTGATACATACGACATCGCATATCCGGGTGTAATCGCAATCTACCTGACCGGAAAGCCGGGACCGGGCATTGGACCGCAGGATATCGCACTGGCAATCATCGGTGCTGTTTATAAGTGCGGATATGTAAAGAACAAGGTAATGGAGTTCGTTGGACCGGGTGTTTCCAGCATGACAACCGACTATCGTAACGGTGTTGATGTTATGACGACTGAGACCACCTGCCTGTCCTCGATCTGGAGAACTGATGAGGATACCAAGGCATTCCTGACCAAGCATGGTCGTGGAGAGGATTACAAGGAGCTGAATCCGGCAGACGTTGCGTACTACGACGGCGTTGTCTATGTTGATTTGAGCACCGTAAAGCCGATGATCGCTCTTCCGTTCCATCCGAGCAATACTTACGAGATCGACGAACTGAATGCGAACCTCGGCGATATCCTCAGAAGCGTTGAGGTTGAGGCAACAAAGGTAACCGGAAATCCGGATATCAAGTTCAGCCTGACCGACAAGATCGTAAACGGCAAACTTCAGGTAACTCAGGGTGTCATCGCAGGATGTGCCGGTGGTAACTATACGAATGTGATGGAAGCTGCTCATATTCTGAAGGGCAAGAGCTGTGGATGTGGTGAGTTCGCTCTGGATGTATATCCGTCCTCTCAGCCGGTTTACATTGACTTGGTTAGAAAGGGTGCAATCGCAGATCTGATGGAGGCAGGTGCAATTCTCAAGACTGCATTCTGTGGACCGTGCTTCGGCGCTGGCGATACCCCGGCAAACAATGGTCTGTCAATCCGTCACACGACGAGAAACTTCCCGAACCGCGAGGGTTCCAAGCCGGGCAACGGTCAGATGTCCGCAGTAGCACTGATGGATGCTCGTTCGATCGCAGCAACCGCAGCAAACGGTGGAATCCTGACACCGGCAACCGATGTTGTGGATGATTACGAGGTACCGGAGTACAACTTCGATGATACCGTTTACAAGGCAAGAATCTATCAGGGATTTGGCAAGGGTAACGAGGAAGCAAGCCTTGTATATGGCCCGAACATCAAGGATTGGCCGGAGATGAGCCCGCTGACTGACAACATCCTGTTAAAGGTATGCTCCAAGATCCTTGACCCGGTAACGACAACCGATGAGCTGATCCCGTCCGGTGAGACTTCTTCCTATCGTTCTAACCCGCTCGGTCTGGCTGAGTTCACCCTCTCCAGAAGAGATCCGGAGTATGTTGGCAGAAGTAAGGAGGTTGACAAGATCGAGAAGGCAAGAGTTGCTGGAACCTGTCCGTGTGAGACCGATCCGGAGCTGAAGGAAGTCTTTGAGAAGATCAAGACAATCCCGGGAAATGAGGATGTGAAGGCATCTGAGACCGAGGTTGGAAGCATGGTTTACGCAGTGAGACCTGGTGATGGTTCCGCTCGTGAGCAGGCAGCAAGCTGTCAGAGAGTTATCGGCGGTCTGGCAAACATCTGTAAGGAGTACGCAACGAAGCGTTATCGTTCCAATGTTATGAACTGGGGCATGATCCCGTTCCAGATGAAGGACGAGCCGGATGCATTCGAGGTAGGTTCTTATATCTATGTTCCGCAGATCCGCAAGGCACTCGATGGCGATATGAAGGACATCAAGGCATATGTGATCGGTGACGAGATCAGGGAGATCAGCCTGTATGTGGCAGACATGACTCCGGACGAGAAGAAGATCGTCAAGGCGGGTTGCCTGATCAATTACAATAAAAACAGATAAGAATTAAATCGTTAATATGGAAAACCCTTCATTATCATTGCGTTTTTAGATACTAGAATGGAGACAGGGTGTCGAACTGTTTGAATACAGGTCGGCACCCTGTTTTCGTATATAACTCAGAGTGGCTGTCTCCTTCCTCTATAAGCCCTGACTTTACAAAATTCGCGAAAGATTGTGAAAATGAGCTCGATGGAGTATAATGGAGGGCGAAATCAGATAAAGAAGATTTAAAAGAAATCGAAAAGAAAGCAAGAAGCAAAGAGCAACAAATAACACAGAGCAGAGAGAAAAAACAAAGGAAAAATAAAAAGAAAAAGGGAATAAAAGGAAAAGAATAAGAGAGAAAAAATAAAAGATAAAATAAAAAAAGGAAACATAGAAAAAGAAAGGCAAAGAGCCAGAAAGGACAAGGGTAAATTAATGGAAGATAGGAAGATGGAAAATAGAAATCATGCAAAAAGTGAAGAGAATACAGCGTATAAAGAGTGTGCAGAGAACAAGAATATAGGGGAGAATATAGGAGAGAAGATCGAAGAACGAAAAGAGCGCGGAAACGGCTATACCGATGAGACCTTTTCGGAAAAGACGCTTGAGATGATCTCGGAGGAGGCGTACCAGACTGCGAAAGAACTGATTGGTCTTGCAAAGATAAAAAAAGGGGAACTTCTCGTTGTTGGCTGTTCGACAAGCGAAGTTGCCGGAAAGCGAATTGGAAAATATTCGAGCCCGGAGCTTGGAAAAGCTGTATTTGACGGGATTTATCGGGCGACAAAGGAAGCGGAAGTTTGGCTTGTCGCACAATGCTGTGAGCATTTAAATCGTGCTCTGATCCTCCCGGAGGAGGCAGTTTGCCAGTATGGCTATGAGATGGTCAATGTGATGCCACAGCCGAAGGCGGGCGGTTCATTTGCAACGGCGGCGTGGAATGCATTTGAACATCCAACCGCCGTTGAGCACATTTGGGCACATGCAGGAATCGATATCGGAGATACGCTGATTGGCATGCATCTGCGGGATGTGGCAGTGCCGGTGCGCCTTTCCAAGGAACACTCTGGAATCGGAGAGGCTCATGTAGTCTGCGCGAGAACACGCCCGAAGTTCATCGGTGGAATCCGCGCAATCTACGACGAAACACGCCTGTAAATGCAGGAACTTTTTGCGCGTGTAAGACAAATGCTACCGAAAATAGTATGGAACCGTCACGAATTTTTAAAATTCAGGTGAGAGTTCTGCCCGAAATTTAAGTAAGGTTTCCGCAGGTCTCTTTCATAATTCGGATGAAAAGCTGATCTGCCTTTGAGAGAAATCCATTGTTGAGTGAGGCAATACACAGATCCCAGTAAGCGCCGTAGAGTTCGTTGATTGAGAGAAAGGCAGGGCGATACTCGGCGGAGGCAATGCGGGAGTATTGCAGGGGAACGAGGGTGACACCCATTCCCTGAGCAGACAGAAGCTGAGCAGTCTCAAAATTTCTCAGCGTCAGCACACAGTGAGGCTGAGAAATTCCTGCTTTGAGCAGAACGGCATCGGTGATCTGGCGGATACGCTGTTCCCGGTGAAGCATCAGAAAGGGTTCGTCTTTGAGAAGTTTCGGATCAAGCACTGGATAAGGATAACCGGACTTTTCAAAGGCTTTTTTCAGGAGGGGATGATCGGGAGCGAGGGAAATCACAAACGGGTCCCGGCTCATGACATCATAGTGGAGTTGGGGCTGGGCATGTTGCTGTGGCGGGGTGTGCATGATCGCGAAATCGAGTTCGCCGGAGAGAAGCATTTTTTCGAGGCGCATTGAGTTTTCTTCGCAAATGTCAAGCTCCACATGGGAACAGATTTCGCGAAAACGCGGGAGAACGCGGGCGAGAATCAGCGTGCCAAGGTGATTTGTGATTCCGAGATGAATGCGTCCGGTCTTGAGGTTGTTGATGTCGCTGATTTCAAGCTCAAAGTCCTCAAACATTTTGAGAACCTGTGTCGCCATGTGATAGTAGCGCTCTCCTGCAAATGTCAGCGTCAATCCACTGCTTGTCCGGTTGAAAAGAGGAGTGCCGACAGATTCCTCAATGCGCTGGATCGACTGGCTAAGAGAGGGCTGTGCCATGAAAAGTTTTTTTGCCGCACGGGAAATATTTTTCTCGTCAGCGACGGTTTTTACATAGAGAAGTTCTTTGCTTGTCATATAGGAAAAGATCTCCTTTTATTTTTCTTTTTTGTAATTTTTGCTTTGTTTAAGTCAACGCTTACAGGAACTTGAGGCGTATCATTATGAGTATAAGTATAATGCATTTTGAGAGAAAAGTCATGAAGATGGCGCGGAAATATCCGCAGAAAATTACAATTTATGCAACTCATGAATGGGAATGGAAATAGCTGTGAGGTTGACTTTTGTAAGAGAAAATAGTATGATCAAAACGTTTGTCCTGTGTCAGGGCGCAACGTTTTTTGACTGTTTGAGATCGGATAATCGATCAAATATGCATGTAAATTTACATAAGAGGGGAAGCGGGGGAATCATGAACGATTCGGAAAATTCAGGAATCATTTCAAAAAAAACTTCAGAAAAAACTTCAGAAACAATTTCAGAAGCAACTTCAAAAAAAGAAAAACAACCAACAGCTGTACAATCGAATAACCGTTCTTGGTTTTTCAAGGGAATGAAAGATGGATTTCCGATTGCAATGGGATATTTTGCCGTGGCATTTACACTGGGAATCGCATCGAAGAAAGCAGGACTTTCCTCTATTCAGGCCTCATTGATGTCTGCGATGATGCTCGCATCTGCTGGTCAGTTTGCTGGAATTGAGATGATTGCAGGGGGAGCGGGATATTTGGAGATGGCGATGACGACGATGATCGTGAATCTTCGTTATCTGCTGATGTCGAGTGCGCTCTCACAGAAAATTGAGCGTGGAAAGCCGTTCTATCACCGTTTGCTGATGGCGTATGCAGTGACAGATGAATTATTTGGAATTTCGATTTCTGTGGAAGGACGACTCAATCCGTGCTATCTGTACGGTGCAGCGTCGATTGCGGCACCGGGATGGGTACTTGGAACTTTTCTCGGAGCTGTGATCGGAATGATTCTTCCGGTTCGCGTGATGAATGCGTTGAATGTAGCGTTGTACGGAATGTTCCTTGCGGTTGTGATTCCGGCATCGAAAAAGAGCAAAATTGTGGCTGGTGTCGTGATCGCATCGATGGTCACCAGTGCCTTGTTTTCAGTGGTTCCGGGACTGCGGGAGATCTCGTCTGGTTTCCAGATGATTATTTTGACGATTCTGCTTGCAGGAATCTCGGCAATTTTGTTTCCGGTAAAGGAGGAGGACGAACATGAAGCATAATATTTATCTGAGTCTTCTTGTCATGTTTGCAACGATCTATGCGGTGCGTGCGCTTCCGCTGACACTTTTGAGAAGAGAGATTAAGAATAAATTTATCCGCTCGTTTCTCTATTATGTTCCGTATGTGAGCCTGTCCGTCATGACATTTCCGGCAATTCTCAGAGCAACCGGGGATGTGCGCTCGGGCTTAGCAGGTCTAATTTCCGCAGTGATCCTTGCGTGGGTGGATGGAAATCTCTTCCGCGTATCGATCGGAGCCTGTCTGGTCGTTTATCTTGTAGAGATGATTCTGTAATGCAGAGCAGATCGGAGACGATTACTGTACATTGCTGTACACGGTGAGGAATCCGGGGATTTTACGAACCCCAAATTCCGTTACTTGGCAGGTGCGCGTAAACAGTAACTCAGAGTGGAAGATGTCAGCGGAGTTGACAAAATAAGGAAAAGGATTTATAATTCCCTCAAATATGGCGGGATAAAATTTCGTCAGTCTCTATCGGTTCATTTAGAACATCATAGATTTAATAAATTCAAATGAATGGATGGAGGGTCGACGCCATAGAATTTGGAAATGATACCGATTTCAGGTGAGGAGGATTTGTATGGCAGCAGAAATGAAAAATGCCAAGACAGCAGAAAAGGCAGAGACGTTAAAGATTGGGACCGTGAAAGAGACGCCGAAAAAGCTGGATACAAAGAAGGAAGATCCGAAGAAACTCGCTACGAAAAAAGAGGATCTGAAGAAGCTGGATACGAAGAAAGAAGATCCGAAAAAACTTGCAACAACAAAAGATCAGACGAAAGCTCTGACAGATAAGAAGGATGAGGCAGTAAAAATGGTAGAGAAACTGGCAGCAAAAGCACTCGAAGAGGCAAAGAAAGCAGAAGAAGCAAAGAAGGAAGTTGAAGTGAAGGCAGAGAAGCCGGCAACAAAGAGAGGCAGAAAACCGGCAACGGAGAAGAAGACTGCTGAGAAGAAGCCGGCAACAAAGACTACAAAGACGACCGCAAAGACTGCAACGAAGACCACGAAGACGACAAAGACCACAGTAAATACTGCTGAGAAGAAGACCACCGCAAGAGCAAAGAAAGCAACTGCTCCGGAGGCAAAAATTGTCATCGAGTTTAGCGGTAAGCAGGTTCTGGCAAAAGATATCCTTGCAATGGCTGAGGCTCATTACAAGGCAGGTCATCCGGATGATGAGATCAAGACAATCGAGATCTATGTACAGCCGGAGAACAATGTCGCTTACTATGTAGTAAACGGACAGGATCTTCCGGATTGCTGTGTAGAGCTGTAAGGCACGATAGCAAGGCGGTAAGACAGGTTTGACAGGTTTGCGCAACGCATAAATGGGAATGAGAAGACCATGAATCTGAGCGATCAGGTTTGTGGTCTTTTTTGAAAGGTGGAAAATATGGAAAATACGGAGAAGACAGAGACAATAGAGATAACAGAGACAATAGCAAGGTCAGCGACGACAACAAAAAAGACGACGGTTCAGCTTCCGGAAGCCTTTCTTGCAAGAATGAAAGGTCTTCTTGGAGCGGAGATGAAGGTGTTTGAGGCGAGTTATGAAAACGAGCGCGCGCAGGGGCTTCGTTTTAACACGAGAAAAGGCAGTCTGGAAGAAGACCAGATGCGTTACCGGGAGAAATTTGGACTAAAACCAGTTCTGTGGTGTCGGGAGGGCTTTTATTACGAGGCAGAGTCAAGACCGGGAAGATCGGCTCTCCATGAAGCAGGAGCATACTACATTCAGGAGCCGAGTGCGATGGCGGTAGTCTCAGTCTTAGATCCGAAACCCGGTGAGCGCGTGCTTGATCTCTGTGCAGCACCGGGAGGAAAGTCGACTCACCTTGCAGACCGCATGCAGGGAAAAGGACTTCTCGTCTCAAATGAGATTCACCCGGCGCGCGCAAAGATTCTGGCTCAGAATATCGAGCGAATGGGAATCGCCCACGCGGTTGTGACAAATGAGTCACCCGAAAATCTGGCTCCTCGTTTTCCGGAATTTTTTGATCGGATTGTTGTGGATGCGCCGTGTTCCGGAGAGGGAATGTTTCGAAAGGATGAGGAGGCGCGAAATCAGTGGAGCCCGGCTCATGTGAAAATGTGTGCAGAGCGTCAGCAGAGAATTCTCGATCAGGCAGGATCAATGTTGCGCCCGGGCGGACGGTTGGTCTACTCAACCTGTACGTTTGCGCCTGAGGAGGACGAGCAGGGAATCGCAGATTTCCTTTCCCGTCACCCGGAGTTCTCGATTGTGGCACTTCCAGAGGACGAGATTCCAGAGGGAATTTCCTGTGCGCGACCGGAGTGGAGCCAGATCGAATGCCCGGAGCTTGTGCACACGTTTAGAATCTGGCCACACAAGGCGGAGGGCGAGGGGCATTATCTCGCACTGCTTGAAAAAGCCGGTGTGTCAGGAAAGCAGGGAGATCTGGACGAGTTCGATCAGAGCGCAGAGCGAGCCGGCGATTGGATCGATGCACAGACTCAGAATGATTTTGCAGTGGAAAATGGAAAGAAGAGCCAAAAAAAGGACAAGAAAAAAGAAAAGGGAAGAAAACGCGATGCGTTCTCTGCGGGAATCGACAGAGAACAGCTTGCGTTGTGGCAGGAATTTGAAAAGGAGACACTTGTCGAGCCGATTTTCTGTGAGAATCCTGCGTCGAGAATCCTGTTTGGAGAACAGCTCTATCAGCTTCCGGAAGGAATGCCGGATCTTTCCGGACTTCGCGTGCTCCGACCGGGACTTCATCTAGGAACGATCAAGAAGAACCGCTTAGAACCCGCTCATGCGCTGGCACTTGCACTTCGCCCGGATCAGGTGCGCCGAAGTGTCGATTATCCGGCGGACAGTCAGGAGATTCGCACCTATTTAGGCGGTGGCACGCTTTCTTGTGATCCGTCCGAAAAAGGCTGGGTACTCATTTGTGTGGATGGATTCTCGCTTGGTTGGGCAAAGGCAACCGGCGGCAGCCTGAAAAACCATTACCCGAAGGGACTTCGCATTTTCTCATAAATTGCATCGTTCCATAAACTGCATATCTGCTGGAACCGCTGTTGTGAAGGACAGCGGTTTTTTTGTGATCGGATGGTCAAATGTGAGCTTCCATGAGTGGAGACACTGCCTGCCAATCAGCCGGAAATCCGGGTTGTAGAGAAAATCTCCGGGCAGAGGATGACCGGCGTATTTCATGTGAACGCGGATCTGGTGTGTCCGTCCAGTCTCCAACTGGAGCTTGACAACGGAGAGATCAAGGTCAGGTAGGTAGGCGAGCTGTTCAAAGTGAGTGATTGCGGACTCTCCGCGCTCAAAATTGACCTCGCGCTCAATCACGGAATCGCAGACGCGTGCGATCGGAGCAACGATGGTGCCGAAAAAATTTGCTTTCGCAGAATCGGAACAATCGGAACCTGTATGCGAGGTTGATGAGAGCGGTGAGACAGTCACCCCTTTTGGCGCACAAGTCACAAGATCAGCGATGTTGCCATGGCATCCCGCCAGATAGATTCGATGAATTTCACGGTTTCGTATCATCTCGGAGAGAATGCAGCTGCTGAGAGAATTTTTTGCAAAGATCAAAAGCCCACTTGTATCACGGTCGAGACGGTTGACAATCCGGCAGGTGAACGGCTCGCCTTTTTCGGCAAAGTACCCGGCAACGCCATTTGCGAGGGAATCCGAGAAATGCCCCTGTGACGGATGAATCGAGACGCCGGGAGCTTTGTTGATAACCATCAGATCTTCATCCTCAAATAAAATATCAAGATCCATCGGAACCGGGACGACACTGCTGTCAGCTGTCTCTTCCGGCAGAGTCACTTCCAGAACCTCATCTTCGGTCAGGAGATGGGTGATATAAACTTTTTCGCCGTTGATGCACAGACCATCCGGGAGCAGTTTGACGCGGATGATGAGCCGTCGTGAGAATCCTTTTTCGAGCAGGAGCTCTTCGACGGTCTGTCCTGGCTTTGTACAGGAAAAAAGAAATGTTCGTCTATTCATATCGTGAAAAATCCTTTCGTAAATATTCATGATCCATCATAGCAGAATAAGTGCAGAATAGCCAGAATACGTTGTGATAACGCAGTGAATTTGGTTTTACAGATTTATTTGGCTTAGGTTTAGCAGTTGTTTCGTTGGTTTGGACTCTCGGAAAGGAATCGAAGACGATGAAAATTCAGACGGGTCTTTATGCGCTGATGGCAGGTGTGACGATCGGTTTAGCAGTTTGGGGAGCACAGGGGATTGAAGGCTGGTGCCCGACCTCGCGTTACATGCCGATGCTTTTGACGACACCAAAGACGATATCAGAATCAGATGCAAAAATAGACGTAGATGCAAATAATACAAAGATAGACGCAAGTGTAGATACAAATGTATTTCCTGTGGCAGTGGCACAAAATCTACAGAATTTGTTCCCCGATCCACAGTCCCCAATCCAGACTCCTCCAAATGCTCCAATCCAGAATACTCAAGATTCCCAGACTCCCCCAAACTCCCCGGATTTGCTTTCTCTCCACTCCCTCTCGGCGGTTCTTCTCGACGGCGACAGCGGGCGGGTTCTCTACGGAAAAGATATGGACACTCCGCGTCCGATGGCGAGCACGACGAAGATCATGACCTGCATTCTTGCGCTTGAGCAGGGAAATCTCTCCGATGTCTGCACAATCTCCGCAAATGCCTCATCCCAGCCGAAAGTCCATCTTGGCGTTCGTGCGGGGCAAAAGTTTCTGCTTGAAGATCTCTTGTACTCGCTGATGCTCGAATCTCACAATGACTCAGCAGTCGCGGTTGCGGAGCAGATCGCCGGAAGTGTCGAAGAGTTTGCAAAGAAGATGAACCGGAAGGCACTCTCGATCGGATGTGAGAATACCTATTTTGTGACGCCAAATGGCCTTGATGCGACGAATAGGGACGAGAGTGGGGAGGTGCGCATGCACAGCACAACGGCGACGGATCTTGCGCGGATTCTGCGCTACTGCATCATGGAATCGCCGAAACGGGAGGAATTTTTGAAGATCACGAGGAGCGCAAGCCGGACATTCACGGACCAGTCAGGAGGGAGTTCGTATTATTGTGCGAATCACAATGCGTTTCTTCAGATGATGGAGGGAGCGCTGACCGGAAAGACCGGATTTACCGGAGGCGCAGGGTACTGTTATGTCTCGGCGCTTGAGAGTGAGGGGAGAACTTTTGTTGTGGCTCTGCTTGGCTGCGGATGGCCTCCGCACCGCACATGGAAGTGGGAGGATGCAAGGATGCTTTTTTCATATGGGAAACAGAATTTTTCGTATCAGGACTGCTATCAGCCGTTTGAGGTGTGCCGGATTCCGGTCAGGGGCTCTGAAAAAGGAAAGACGGTTGCAGTGGACGTTGACACAGCGAAGGAAGATCAGACCCTGTATTTTCTGCTTCAGGATGGTGAGCGAATGATCCGCGAGGTAAAGATCCCGGAATTTCTCGATGCTCCGGTCAAAATCGGAGACACGGTCGGGGAGGTTCGCTATGTTCTTGATGGAAAAGAGATCCGCACGGAGGCAGTCTGTGCACAGGAGGAGGCATCAAAATGGAATCTTCTTCGATGTATCCAGAACACAATCGATCAATATATGCGAATGTATCTTAAAAAATGATAGGAAAAGCGAAAAAGTGAAAAAAATAACTTGAATTTTGCGCTTCCTCATTATACAATTAAAATCGGCAGAAATTGGATTTACAAAGCGATATGCTGTGGACTTTGCCAGGAAAGGTCGTGCGGTACAGCATATCGTGACAATATTTAAAATGGAGGATTGCAAAATGAGTAATTCAGCACAAACTTCAGCAAGCAAGCGCATTAACGCCCTGCTTGATGAAAACAGTTTTGTTGAGATCGGTGCTTATGTAACAGCAAGAAGCACGGATTTTAACCTGACTGACAGGGAAACTCCTGAAGATGGTGTAATCACCGGTTACGGTACCATTGATGGAAACCTTGTGTATGTGTACAGCCAGGATGCGTCTGTACTGGGCGGTTCCATCGGCGAGATGCACGCAAAGAAAATTTCCAGAATCTATTCCATGGCAGTGAAAATGGCAGCTCCGGTTATCGGTCTGATCGACTGTGCAGGTCTTCGTCTTCAGGAAGCGACTGACGCACTCGATGGTTTCGGCCAGATGTATTTAAGCCAGGCAATGGCTTCCGGCGTTGTTCCGCAGATTTCCGCAGTATTCGGTACTTGCGGTGGCGGTATGGCAGTTTCTTCTGCAATGGCAGACTTCATCTTCATGGAAGATAAGAAGGCAAAGCTGTTTGTCAACGCTCCGAACGCTCTTGACGGAAACCGCGTAGAGAAGTGCGACACCTCCTGTGCATCTTTCCAGAGCGAGGATACCGGACTGGTTGACTTTACCGGCGACGAGGATTCCATCCTTTCCCAGATTCGCACCCTGGTTTCGATTCTTCCGGCAAGCAACGAGGAGAATACGGCTTACACCGAGTGTGAGGATGATTTAAACCGCACCAGCGCAGATCTTGCAAACTGTGTTGGCGCATCCGATCTTGCACTTCAGAAGATTTCCGATAACGGATTCTATCTGGAAGTGAAGAAGGCATATGATCCGTCCATGGTAACTGCATTCATCCGCTTAAACGGCGCAACCGTAGGTTGTGTAGCAAACCGTACCGCTGTATATGGCGAGAACGGCGAGGTTGAGGCTGAGTACGATGCAGTTCTTACCGCACGCGGATGTGAGAAGGCTGAGAAGTTCGTTTCCTTCTGTGATGCATTCAATATCCCGGTACTGACCCTTGTAAACGTGAAGGGCTACAAGGCAAGCAAGTGCACCGAGAAGAAGATCGCAAAGGCAGCAGGTCGTCTGACCTACGCATTTGCAAATGCAAGCGTTCCGAAGGTAACCGTTGTAACTGGCGAGGCATTTGGTACCGCTTATCTGACGATGAACAGCAAGTCCATCGGCGCAGATATGGTATACGCATGGCCGACCGCAGTCATCGGTACGATGGATCCGGAGCAGGCAGTTAAGATCATGTATGCTGATGAGATTGCCAAGGCAGATGACAGCTTAAAGCTGATCGCTGAGAAGGCAAATGAGTATCGCGAGCTTCAGTCCAGCGCAGTTTCTGCTGCAAAGAGAGGCTATGTCGATGATATTATTGAGGCATGCGACACCAGAAAACGCGTGATCGCAGCTTTCGAGATGTTGTTTACCAAGAGAGAGGATCGTCCGGACAGAAAGCATGGAACGGTTTAGAATGAGGTGACAGGTATATGAAACAATATTTAAAACGAATGGTACTGGCAATGTGTCTGGTGGCCTGCTTCTTTGTCCTGTCCGCTTGTTCTTCCGCATCTACCAATGCGGATGAGAGCTCACTTGACCCGCAGATGGCTTCGTATATCACTCAGACCTCAGAACAGCTGGTTCAGAGCATTACCAGTCTGGACAAGGAGAGCGGAGCACAGAGCCAGGAGTATCTGATTAAGCAGAAGGAAGAGGGACTCGCAGGTGGAGTTGCTTCCTGGCTTAACAGCATGAACGACACCGGAAGTCTGGTGGAGATCCTTGATTCTGACGCTCAGGAGTCTTCCGATGGTTCTTATATCGGAATCGTAAATGCTTCTTTCGAGAAGAGAAATGCACAGTTCAAGTTCTTCTATGCAGAGGATGGACAGCAGATGGAAGTAACCTCTATTTCGATCTCTCCGGAGTACACGACCGGTGAGAAGATGCAGAAGGCTGCTATGAACACCCTGATGGGTATGGGAACCGTATTCATCGTTCTGATCTTCATCAGCCTGCTGATCGGTTGCTTCAAGTACATCGGTGTTGTTCAGAACAACATGGCAAAGAAGAAGGAAGCAGAAGTTACTCCGGCACCGGCTCCGGTAGCAAAGGCACCGGTACAGGTAGCAGATACCGCAGACGAGGACGAGATTGCAGTTGTCATCGCAGCAGCGATTGCAGCAGCAGAGGAAGACGAGCTGGCAGAGACCGTTGTCAGCAACGACAAGCTCGTAGCACGTTCCATCCGTCATGCAAACAGAAGCAGACGCAGATGGTAATTTCCTAATTTCCGCATTTGGACAGAGAAGTGTCCGCGCGGGTTTTCAGCAAAAACAGGAGGAAAATTGATATGAGAAACTATACAATTACCGTAAACGGAAAGACTTATTCCGTAAGTGTAGAGAATGGCGCAGCAGTTTCCGTAGCTCAGACCGCAGCTCCGGCAGCAGCACCAGCTCCAGCAGCAGCACCGGCTCCGGCAGCAGCACCGGCAGGCGCTCAGGGTTCTGTTAAGGTAACCGCTCCGATGCCAGGTAAGATCCTGTCTGTAAAGGCAAGCGCTGGCCAGGCAGTAAAGAAGGGCGAAGTAATCCTTGTTATGGAAGCAATGAAGATGGAGAACGACATCGTAGCTCCGCAGGACGGCACTGTTGCCAGCATCAATGTATCTGTTGGTGATGCAGTAGAGTCCGGTGCAACCCTTGCTACTCTGAACTAATTATTTTATAATTTGGTTCTGTTGAAGAGCAAGTTGCATATGGAGGGATAAACATGGATTATATAGCAACAACAATGGGAAACCTTGTTCATCAGACAGCGTTTTTTAACCTGACATACGGCAACTTTATCATGATCGCAGTTGCGTTCTTCTTCCTCTATCTTGCAATCAAGTGGGGATTTGAGCCTCTGCTTCTTGTGCCGATTGCGTTCGGTATGCTTCTGGTAAACATTTACCCGGATATCATGGCAGATCCTAGCGAGACATCCAATGGCGTGGGTGGTCTGCTTCACTACTTCTATATTCTGGATGAGTGGAGTATTCTTCCGTCCCTGATCTTCATGGGTGTCGGTGCCATGACCGATTTCGGACCGCTGATCGCAAACCCGAAGAGTTTCCTTCTGGGTGCAGCAGCACAGTTCGGTATTTATGGCGCATACTTTATGGCCATTTTCATGGGATTCAACGACAAGGCAGCAGCTGCCATCTCCATCATCGGTGGTGCAGACGGTCCGACCTCTATCTTCCTTGCTGGTAAGCTGGGACAGACCGAGTACATGGGACCGATTGCAGTAGCTGCATACTCTTACATGGCACTCGTTCCGATCATTCAGCCGCCGATCATGAAACTTCTGACGACTGAGGAAGAGCGCAAAATCAAGATGGAACAGCTTCGTCCGGTATCCAAGCTGGAGAAGATCCTGTTCCCGATCGTGGTAACGACAGTTGTATGTATGATTCTGCCGACTACGGCTCCGCTTGTAGGTATGCTGATGTTAGGTAACCTGTTTAAGGAGTCCGGCGTTGTAAAACAGCTGACTGAGACCGCAAGCAATGCACTGATGTACATTGTCGTTATTCTTCTGGGAACCTCCGTTGGTGCAACCACCAGTGCAGAGGCATTCCTGAAGGTTGATACCTTAAAGATCGTTGCTCTGGGTCTGATTGCATTCGCATTCGGTACCGCAGCAGGTGTTGTATTCGGAAAGATCATGTGCAAGGTAACCGGCGGTAAGGTAAATCCGCTGATCGGTTCCGCAGGTGTATCCGCAGTTCCGATGGCAGCCCGTGTATCTCAGAAAGTTGGTGCGGAGGCAGATCCGACAAACTTCCTTCTGATGCATGCAATGGGTCCGAACGTAGCAGGTGTTATCGGTACTGCCGTAGCAGCAGGTACGTTCATGGCTATCTTTGGAGTTTAAATCAGAGTGAGACGCTTCGCGTCGACTTGAACTAAAATTGCCGGGAATTTCCCCGCCTCTGTGAGGCGGAGGAATTTCCACTATAATTGGAGGTAATAGAAATCATGGCAGAGATTCAGAAAAAGCCGGTTAAGATTGTGGAAACCGTTCTCCGTGACGCTCACCAGTCCTTAATTGCGACCAGAATGACAACTGAGCAGATGCTTCCTATCATTGATAAGATGGATCAGGTTGGTTATCATGCAGTAGAGTGCTGGGGCGGAGCTACCTTCGATGCCTCCCTGCGTTTCCTGAAGGAAGATCCGTGGGAGAGACTGAGAAAACTGAGAGCAGGATTCAAGAACACGAAACTGCAGATGCTGTTCCGTGGACAGAATATTCTGGGATACAACCACTACGCAGATGACGTAGTAGAGTACTTCGTACAGAAATCCGTTGCAAACGGTATTGATATCATCCGTATTTTCGACTGCTTAAACGACCTGCGCAACCTGCAGACCGCTGTAAAAGCAGCAAACAAGGAGAAGGCACACGCTCAGATCGCACTTTGCTATACGCTGGGTGACGCTTACACTCTGGATTACTGGAAGGACATCGCAAAGAGAATTGAGGATATGGGCGCAGATTCCATCTGTATCAAGGATATGGCTGGTCTGCTGACTCCGTTCGCAGCAGAGGAGCTGGTTTCCGCACTCAAGGAATCCACCACCCTGCCGATCGACCTGCACACCCACTACACCTCTGGCGTAGCTTCCATGACCTACTTAAAGGCAGTAGAGGCAGGATGCGACATCATTGATACCGCTATGTCTCCGCTTTCCATGGGTACCAGCCAGCCAGCAACTGAGGTTCTCGTAGAGACCCTTAAAGGTACTCCGTATGACACCGGTCTGGATCTTGAGAAGCTCGCAGAGATCGCTGACTACTTCCAGCCGATCCGTGAGGATGCACTGAAGAGTGGTCTGCTGAACCCGAAGGTTCTTGGTGTAAACATCAAGACCCTGCGTTATCAGGTACCGGGCGGTATGCTGTCCAACCTTGTAAGTCAGCTGAAGGAAGCTGGTAAGGAGGACAAGTACCAGGAAGTACTTGAGGAGATCCCGAGAGTAAGAAAAGACTTCGGTGAGCCGCCGCTTGTTACCCCGTCTTCTCAGATCGTCGGAACTCAGGCAGTTATGAATGTTATCGCTGGCGAGCGTTACAAGCTCGTTCCGAAGGAGTCCAAGAAGATCATGCTTGGCGAGTTCGGTCAGACTGTAAAGCCGTTTAACAAGGAAGTACAGAAGAAGATCATCGGAGATGAGACCCCGATCACCTGCCGTCCGGCAGATCTGATCAAGCCACAGCTCCCGCAGTTCGAGAAGGAGTGCGCTCGCTGGAAACAGCAGGATGAGGACGTTCTGTCCTACGCTCTGTTCCCGAAGGTAGCTGAGGAGTTCTTCAAGTACAGAGAGGCTCAGCAGACCAAGGTTGATCAGACCGTTGCTGACACCAAGAGCAAGGCTTATCCGGTATAACTCAGAGTGAATGTCCCCCTCCTCTTTAGGTGGGGGTTTCACAAGTCTTCTCAGGAGGGGAGACAATCCCCTTCTGAGTTATACGCTCCGCGAGCGTCGATTTGAAGAGATTTGCAGGCATTCAGAGTCATTCTGATTCTGAAATCGTTTTTCAATTCTGGTACAAAAAATTTGATTATTGATAGGGAGATAGATCCTGTCTCAAATTTTTTGGGGAGGAGTCGGTCAGTTCGAACGGGCTGACCGACTCCTCCCCCTGTTTTCGTTTTATCGAGTATCTGCTATTCCTTCCCCGAATTTACGTTGGCACTTTCATCGACTTGACGCGGGGCTTTTCCTGAATTCTTTTAATCTTTTCTTACAATTTCTGGCATTTCTGTGAACTTTGGTTCTCGGCGGTTGACGATCCCATTTTTTGTCATTATAATAAACAAATGCAGAAAATGGACGGACTCTGCCATTGTGGCAGGGGAAAGTCGTATGAGGAGACAAAATGAAAAAACGAAGATGGAAACAGGGACTGGCTGTTTTTCTCGGTCTGACCCTTGGCATATATGCGCCGGTGACTGCCTTGCAGGGCAGGTATCCGGTTTACGCGTACACGGAACGCTCAGCATCAGTGAATGCAACATCGCTGAATGTGCGAAGTGATGCGGGAACCTCGTACAGCGCGGTGGGAAAGCTCTCAAGAGGGGCATCTGTTACCGTGGTAGGAGAGAAGACTGGAACGGATGGAAAGCTGTGGTATCAGGTTCGTTTCACAGGAACGGGTGGATCGACGGTGACGGGATATGTGCTCGGCTCCTACCTCAAGGTTTCAACGACGACGTCATCATCATCGACATCAACATCATCGTCGACATCGACCTCTTACAAGACGGATCGGAGCTTTGAGTCACAGTTGAGTGATTTCCCGGAGTCCTACAAGTCGGCACTCAGACAGCTTCATGCCCAGTATCCGAACTGGAGGTTTGAGGCGCACAAGACTGGACTTGATTGGAATACGGTAATTGAGAATGAGAGTCTTCTCGGACGAAATCTGGTACATACGAACAGCATTTCTTCTTTTAAGTCCACAGCAGACGGCGCTTACAACTGGGATTCGAGCACTTGGAATGGTTTTGATGGAAGTAGTTGGGTCGCAGCCTCAGAGGATGTGATCCGCTACTATATGGACCCAAGAAATTTCCTTGATGGAACTTACATTTTTCAGTTTCTTTCTCAGGAGTATGATGCTTCGCTTCAGACAAAGGAGGGACTTCAGAGTATGCTGAACGGAACCTTCATGCAGGGCGGAATCGTCTCGAGTGGAAGTGCTTCCGGCGCGACCGGGGTGGACACAAGTTCCGGAAACGCATCGGATGGAAGCAGTAATTCAGGCAGCTCGGGTGATACTTCTTACGGTCCGGGTGGTTCTGGAAGCAGTTCTTCTGCTCCGGGCGGACAGAGTGCTGTGATCACAGCTCCGGATAAGCGCAGGCAGAACTCCTCGAGTTCCTCCGGAAATTCGGCTTCCTCATCTCCGTCCACGTCGGGTACGACATCCGGGACGACCTCAGGTACTCCGGGAACGAGTACGACGACTTCTGGTTCAGCCGGAACTTCTTCGTCTCCGTCAGCAGGGACAAGCTCAGGACCGGGAGGTTCGAGTATTTCAGGGACCTCGGGAACTTCGTCTTCAGGAAATTCCAACAGTCAGGCACCGACGAGAGGATCAGACGGAAATGTTCGATTTCAGGGTCCATCCGCTTCGATCAGCCGTCATCAGACGAGCCTTGTGACTGCACCGGATGTGCTCACGGCGGGACCGGGAACCTCGGCAGGCGCAGCGACATTTACTGCGCCGGGAAGTGCAGGACCAGGCGGTTCAATGATATCGGGAACAAACACGGGGACGACCGGAAATACAACGACATCAGGCACAACATATGCAGATCTGATTATGAGTGTGGCAGGCTCGACCGGACTGAACCCGTACATCATTGCATCCACGATTCTTCAGGAGCAGGGAAGCGATGGACGAGGAAAGTCGATTTCCGGAACCTATTCGGGATATGCAGGATATTACAACTACTTTAACATCGGAGCGTACGCTTCCGGCGGAATGGATGCGGTTGGACGCGGACTCTGGTATGCGTCCCAGTCCGGAACTTACGGCAGACCGTGGAACACCCCGGAAAAGTCGATCACAGGCGGAGCGCAGTACTATGCGACGAACTATGTGAAAGAGGGACAGGATACACTCTATTTAAAGAAGTTTAATGTTCAGGGAAGTAACATTTACAAGCATCAGTACATGACGAATGTGGAGGCGGCTGCCTCTGAGGGCGCTCTTTTCGCACAGGGATATGGAAATGTGCTGAAAAATTCCGCATTGACGTTCAAGATTCCGGTTTACAACAATATGCCGTCTTCTCCGTGTGCGAAGCCGACCGGAACCGGAAGTCCGAACAACAAGCTCAGAAGCCTTGGTGTGGATGGATTCTCACTGACACCGACGTTCAACCGCGATACGATGTCCTATGATCTGATTGTGGATCAGTCTGTGACGAGCGTCAACGTGAGTGCGACGGCGATCGACTCGAGTGCGACGACGAGTGGAAATGGAAATGTTTCCCTGTCTGGCACTTCAACCGATATCAAGGTAATTGTCACTGCACAGAATGGTACGCAGAGAACCTACACGATTCACGTTGTGAGAAAGGCAAATGGACCGACATACGGCGGAAGCACGAATGGCGGACAGAACAGCACAAACCAGACGCCGGGTCAGACACCGGGTGGAAGCAGTACAGGAAATGGAACGAGCAATAGCCCGGTTGTGAGCATCACGCCGGGGGGAAGCAGTTCTTCAAGCACATCCGGTAGTTCTGGAAATTCCACACAGGTGGTACCGGTAATCGGTGTTGCGCCGGGACAATAAAAGTGGTATGCTTTTAGGCGGAGCGTGCTTGCGCTTCGCCCGATAAAAGAAAGACAGGAGATCTCTATATGAGTAGGAAAGTAAAGCACGCAGTGCTTCGGATTCTGGCAGTGATGATGTTGGCTGTCGCGATTCCGTTTCAGAGTTTTGCGGCGAATGCAAAGATTGCATTTACCGACCCGTCCACCGAAGTGGGCAGTGAGTTTACTGTTACAATGAAATTTACCTCCACGAGCGGAGATGTTCTCGGAGATACAAGAGTTTATTTAACTTATGACAGTTCCATGATCGAGTATGTGCAGGGATCTTCCGCACAGGCGAGCGGTGGGGAGGGAACCCTGATCGTCAGCAGTACGATGGATGGAAAGACGGAGGTTTCAACCCCGTTAAAGTTTAAGGCACTCAAAGAGGGTGTTGCGACAATTAAGGTTGTGACGGATAATTCCGAGGCGTATGACAGCGATGGACAGATGCTGACGATGGATAAGATCGGAAGCTCAAAGGTTACGATCGGACCGGCAACATCCACCGCAGTGCAGTCGGATGATGCTTCGCTGAAATCTCTTCAGATTTCTCCTGGAACGCTTGACCCGGCATTTAGCCCGGATGTGGAGAATTACACGGCTTCCGTTGGTCTTGACATCGACAAGCTCACCGTCAGCGCACAGCCGGCAAATGACAATGCCGTTGTGAGCGTAGAAGGTGGAGACGAACTTAAGGATGGCGAGAATACCGTAGTATGTAAGATAACAGCAGAGGATGGAACGACTGTCCGCAGTTACACGATCACTGTAACCCGCGAGAAGGGTGGTCAGAGCGAGCCGAACGCAACGACGGTTCCGGCAGAGGAGCTTGACGTTCTTGCAGAGCTTGAGTCTTCGAGAAATGCAATCAAGATTGGAATCACCGATCTCCCGGCAGGTATGAATGCTCCGGCAGGACTTAAGGAGAGCAATGTCACGATCGGAGATACGAAGGTTAAGGGATGGATTCCGCAGACAGACGGAAATCCGGAGTACTGTGTCTTCTACGCAGTCAACAGTGACACGAATGAGCAGGGCTTCTACCGCTACGATCTGAGCGAGAAGACGATTCAGCGCTACTTTGAGGGCAATGACAGTTCTGCAATTGAGAAAGACCCGCGTTACCAGGGTATTGTGGAGGAACTCAACAAGATCAAGCGTGAGTTCAACATTGCAAGATACTTTGCAATCGGAACAGGCGCAGGCTGTGTGGTTCTTCTGATCATGCTCTTCGGTGCATACGCTTCGGTTTCAAGATACCGTTCTTCCAAGAAAAACGGAAAGAAGAAGTCAAATTCAGGCAATGCGAACAGTGGTCGCAGTCAGGGCGGACAGACGCCAAAGTGCGCAGAGAAGGCACCTGAGAGAAGAGAGAACAAGACGATCAACTATGTGATCGATGATCGCAGAGACAGAGATTACGAGGATGATCTTCCGGAGCCGATGGATCAGGATGATCAGGACCCGGATGACAACAATGATTATCTTCCGGAGGAGGATTTAAGCGTGAAGAGCGAGCCGGTTGAGGATGTAGAGCGTTCCTTAAAGGCACAGCTTGCACGCGAGGCAGAGAAGGCGACGAGAGAGGCTTTGAGAGAGTCTGCTCCGACTGAGGCTCCGCTTAAGACCGAGGACGAGGATGATTTTGAACTCTTTGATCTCGAAGATGACAATAAGAGATAAAAGAGATAATTCAAAGTGGATGCCCCCTCCTCTATAGGTGGGGGATCACAAACCTTCTCAGGAGGGGAGACAATCTCCTTCTGAGTGATACGCTCCGCGAGCGTCGACTTGAACAAATAAGATGCACAAATATCTCGAATGGGATTCAGATTCCTTTGAGACAAAAGAAAATGCCATCCGGCAGAAGCAGAGTGCTTTCCGGGTGGCGTTTCCTTTTTTCATTTCATAGGAAATTGTGTCCTATGAAATGAAAAATGCTCCGCAAGGGTGCAAAGCGCCAGTGGCGCTTGTTATGTACCGACCGCAGTGGAACGAAGAGAGGTTTGTAGGAACTTCGGAAACATCCACTTTCTTGACAAGTTTGAGAAAATGAGATATGATTGTTACATAGATTATATAACAGGAGCAAAAAACGAGAATACCATGTGCGTGAGCGTACATGGAAATAAATGGGTGGTTATATGATCAGAAAAACGAAAGACGGTGAATGAGGTATGATGCTGAAGATTGATTTTGAGAGCGAGGAAGCGATCTATATTCAGCTGAGAAATCAGATTATTATGGGGATTGCAACGGATGCGATTCGGGAAGGGGAATCTCTTCCGTCGGTGCGCCAGTTGGCAGACAACATTGGAATCAACATGCATACAGTAAATAAGGCGTATACTGTGTTGAAACAGGAAGGGTTTATCAAGCTCGATCGCCGGCGCGGGGCAGTGATTTCTCTCGACGTGGATAAGATTGAGGCAGTTACGAATCTCAGACGAGAACTCTCTCTGATTTTGGCTCGCGGAATTTGTAAAAATGTGAGCCGGGATGAGGTGCATGCGCTTGTGGATGAGATTTACGATTCCTGTACAAAGAAAAATGAACTATAAGTAGTTAGAAGGAAGCTGCAAGCAGGTTAAGTTGCTGTGTATGGGCAGGAGTGAATCAGGTAGATTTTAGGAGATTTATTGAAACGCTTCGGAAAATATGGAGGATGGATCATCTATGTTGTGTGAACGCTGTAAAGTGCGGGAAGCCAATATTCAGTATACAGAGATCGTGGGCGGAGTGAAGACGGAACATCATTTCTGCGCCCAGTGTGCGAAAGAACTGGATTTTGGTCCGTATTCCGCAATTTTTGACAGCGAATTTCCGCTTGGAAAGTTGCTGTCGGGACTTTTGGGAGTCGGTCAGACGCAGGAAGAGGAGATGGCGACCCATGTGGTTTGTCCGACCTGCAAGACGAGTTATGGAGAGTTTGTAAAGAACAGTCAGTTCGGCTGTCCGGACTGTTACGGCGTATTTGACCTGCTGATCGGAGAGAAGATTCGCCAGCTTCAGGGAAATGACACCCACAAGGGCAAACGCCCGAAGAAGATTCAGGCGAGTGCGCACGGAGCTTTCCCGTTTGGGGAGATTCCGGGTATGACGAAGAATGTGACCAGATCCGATTGGAAAAATCGACCAAATCCAGAGATGATGGATGAGGACGATGGTCTGCCGATGCCGGATGGAAGCCGGATTCGGGAGGATGAGGACGAGCGAGATGTCTACGCAGGAAACCAGATGCAGGGGATTTCTCCGGGGACGGTTCCGGATGCAGAGAATCAGAAGGATGTCCGCAGAGCTGAGGAAGAGACTCGCATGATGCAGGAAGCGCAGAATGTGAGACTTCAGGCAAAGATTAGCCAGCTTGAGCGTCGGCTTAAGGAGGCATTGAGGGAAGAGGACTATGAGAGTGCGGTGCTGTGCCGTGACCAGATCAGAAAACTGAAAGAGGAAATCGGAAAATGTTAAAATGGTATGAGGAGATGGACGGATCACATCCGGGCATTGTCAGCAGTCGCGTGCGTTTGGCGCGCAACTGGAATCAGTATGTATTTCCGTCAAAACTCTCTCCGAAGGAGGGCGCGGAGATGATCCGGCGCTTGGAGAGCGGTCTTCGAGATCTTGGAAGTCTGGACGGAAAGATCTATCACTATGTGGACCTCGGGGAGATCAGCGAGATTGACCGGAAGGCGATGCGGGAGCATAGACTTTTCAATTCCGCGATTGCAGGAAAGAGAACACCGACCGGAATCATTCTCTCGGAGGAGGAAGATACGGGGATCTTGCTCAACGGAACGGATCATATTCGTCTGCAAGTGCTTGCCGGGGGATTTCACCTCGAGGAGCTGTGGAAACATGCGGACAAGATCGACGATTACATCGGCGAACGGTTTGAGTATGCGTTTGATGAAAAATACGGGTATCTGACAGCATATCCGACAAGTGTCGGAACCGGAATGCGCGCGTCGGTTGTCCTTCATCTTCCGACGCTCTCCCGCGGAAAGCGGTTTAACGGGCTTGTTGCGGAGATGGGAAGATTTGGTGTCGCAGTTAAGGGTGTCTACGGTGAGGGCGAGGAGAATGATGGCGCACTCTACGAGGTCTATAATCAAAAGACACTCGGACTTTCCGAGCAGGATATTTTAAATATGGTGCGTCGGGTGGCACTCCAGCTCGAGAGTCAGGAGATTCAGGTTCGCCATATGGCGCTTGACAAGCACAGACTCGAGTGGGAGGATGAGGCTTATCGCGCTTACGGAGTTCTCAAATATGCGAGACGTCTCTCGGCAAAGGATGCGATGACACTCTTGTCCCAGCTGATGACGGGAATGAGGGACGGAACCCTGAACATGCAGGAGCCGTGTCCGGTTTACCGTTTGATGCTTGGCATTCAGCCAGCAACGCTTCAGGGACTTGTGAGAAAACCGCTTGAGAAAGAGGAACTCGACGTCGCGCGAGCTGCATATTTGCGATCCCAACTGCCGGAGCTTGTATAACTCAGAGGGGAACATCCCTTCTGAATTCAAGTCTCCGCGAGCGTCGACTGAAATGAATGGCTATGAATTTAGGAGGAAACTTTTTATATGACAGATAAACTGACAGAACAGGCGAGGAATGCGATTGGACTCGCTATTGGCTCGGCAGAGGAGCTTGGTCACAAATATGTGGGAACCGAGCACCTTCTGATCGGTCTTCTTGAGGAGGGCACAGGTGTGGCATCCCGTGTTCTCGAAGCAAATGGAGTGCAGGCGGACAAGGTAACGGAGTTAGTCAGCCAGCTGATTTCTCCGAACCAGAATGTCGGGATGCTCGAGAGAGGTACTTACACGCCGAGCGCATCCCGCGTTCTTGAGAACAGCTACCGCGAGGCGGTTCGTTTCAAAGCACCGTTAATCGGAACGGAGCATATTTTGATTGCGTTGATCCGCGATGGCGACTGTGTGGCATCAAAATTATTGAATACGATGGGAGTCAATCTCCAGAAACTTTACATGGAGCTCAGAGCCGCAATGGGATCAGACGCTCCTGCCGACAAGGAAGAATTTTCTTCAAAGACGGGAAAGAGCAAGGATTCCACTCCAACGCTCAATAGTTATAGCAGAGATTTAACGGAGCTTGCGAGAGACGGAAGACTCGATCCGGTTATCGGAAGAGAGCATGAGATTCAGAGAGTGATTCAGATCTTGAGCCGTAGAACAAAGAATAATCCGTGTTTGATCGGAGAACCGGGTGTCGGCAAGACCGCGGTTGTTGAGGGTCTGGCACAGCTGATCGCCTCAGGTGAGGTTCCGGAAGTCATTGCCGGAAAGCGTGTGATGACACTGGATCTTTCAGGAATGGTTGCAGGTTCAAAGTATCGCGGTGAGTTTGAGGAGCGCATCAAGAAAGTGATCTCCGAGGTTTGCGAGGATGGAGAGGTTCTGCTTTTCATCGACGAGATTCACACGATCATCGGAGCTGGTGGAGCTGAGGGCGCAATCGATGCGTCCAATATCCTGAAACCGTCGCTTGCACGCGGAGAGATCCAGCTGATCGGCGCGACGACTGTCGAGGAGTACCGCAAGTATATTGAGAAGGATGCAGCACTTGAGCGACGTTTCCAGCCGGTTATGGTCGAAGAGCCGGGCGAGGAGCAGTCGATCCAGATTCTCAAAGGACTGCGCCCGAAGTATGAGGAGCATCATCATGTGACGATCACGGATGAGGCGCTTGTGTCAGCCGTGCGCCTGTCTGCGCGCTACATCAACGACCGTTTTCTTCCGGACAAGGCAATTGATCTGATCGATGAGGCATCCTCGAAAGTGCGTCTGACGGCCTATGTAGAGCCGGCTGAGATCAAGGAGATCGAAAAAGAAATCGAGACGCTCGAACAGCAGAAGGAAAATGCGATCAAGTCCGAAGCCTATGAGAAGGCAGGGGACATCAAGAAGCGTCAGGAGAAGAAACGCGAGAAGATCGAAAAGATCCGTGCAAAGTGGCAGAAGGAGAAGGCATCGAGGAAACTTGTCGTCTCTGAGGGGGAGATTGCCGATGTCGTTTCCGGATGGACGAAGATTCCGGTCAGAAAGCTCGAGGAGGAAGAGTCTGAGCGTCTTAAAAAGCTCGAGGGCATCCTTCATGAACGTGTAGTCGGTCAGGAGGAGGCAGTTAGTGCCGTGTCCCGCGCGATCCGCCGTGGACGTGTTGGACTCAAAGATCCGAAGCGACCGATCGGTTCGTTCCTCTTCCTTGGTCCTACCGGTGTCGGCAAGACGGAGCTTTGTAAGGCACTCGCGGAGGCAATGTTCGGCACAGAGAATGCGCTGATCCGTGTTGATATGTCGGAGTACATGGAGAAGCACAGCGTCTCCAAGATGATCGGTTCCCCGCCAGGATATGTCGGTTATGAGGAGGGCGGTCAGCTCAGCGAGAAAGTCCGCCGGAATCCGTATTCGGTGATTCTGTTTGATGAGATCGAGAAGGCACATCCGGATGTCTTTAACATCTTGCTTCAGGTGCTCGATGATGGTCACATCACCGATGCACAGGGACGAAAGATTGACTTTAAGAACACGATTCTGATTATGACATCGAATGCCGGAGCGGAGAATATCATTTCCCCGAAGCATTTGGGATTCTCAGCAAATGACGATGCGTCTGAACGGTACAAGTTCATGAAGGGACGCGTGATGGACGAGGTAAAACGCCTGTTCAAGCCGGAGTTCTTGAACCGAATTGATGAGATTCTTGTCTTTCATCCGCTGACCCGCGAGGATATGGGAAAGATCGTGGAGATTATGCTTGGAAGCATTACAAAGCGCACGAAACGCCAGATGAATCTGACGATGGAAGTCAGCGAGGAGGCAAAGGCCTTCCTGGTTGAAAAAGGTTATGATGAGAAATATGGAGCCCGTCCTCTGCGCCGTGCAATCCAGAATTATCTTGAGGATGGACTTGCGGAGGCAGTTCTCGATGGAAAAGTCAAAGCAGGAGATCAGGTCACGATCGGACGCGAGGGCGAGAAATTGAGTTTCTGTATGGCAAAGGAGAGTACTGTGGAGACAGTAGTGCCGGAGACCGAAAATGTGAAGGAAAAGTAATTTTTACTAGGCAAGCCATTTGAACTGTTTTACCTGAAATGAAAAATGCTTTAAAAAATCGGTTACCGTTTGTGCAATGCATGAACGGTAACGAGAAGTGCGTTGTAGGGAAAAAATAAGAAAAGACATACTGGTCAATTTCACGAGGGTAGTGTATAATATTTGTAGCGGTTTTCACAGAAAGAGGATAGGATGTGTTCAAAAAACTTTCTAAAGGAGACTGCTATTTGGACAGGCAGAGTCATTTTAGGTTCTGCGTGCAAAAGATATTCAACAAAATACCAGGAGGGCAAACAGATGCCAGGAATTGAATCATTAATCCGTTCTGAAGCAGACGGAACCATCAGCTTTGGAGATTACAGCTTAAATACAAAGTCCAAACTGCAGGATTTTGAGCATGCGGGAGATTTATATAAGATTAAGACATTCTATGAGATTACAAAGTTAGAGCGCAACGGTTCTTTCGTTTATGAGTCTGTTCCGGGAACGGCTGTTCAGCACTTTGCAGAGGGCAGTGATGAGGTTGCATTTACCGTAGGTGGATATCGTGATTCTCAGATTACCGTTCAGATGGAGGCAGATACCGAGTATGAGGTATTTGTAGATGGTTCTTCCATTGGTCACATCAAGACAAATATGAGCGGAAAACTGGCATTCAGCGTTTCTCTCAACGACGGTGCAGTAAGCCAGGTAAAGATTGTAAGACAGTAATGCAGGAATGGCTTAACGGAATGTTTTATTTGAAATCGGCTTTCGTTATTTGTGTATCGTGTAACCGTTTTCGTTCAGCTTAGCAAAGAAGGAAGAGAATGAGCCTTTGCGGACGAAAGTCCAGGAGTCTGCAGGGCGACATGGAAAGAAAACCAGCTATGGCAAAATCAAAAAGTACCGCATTCTTCTGCAAAGAGTGCGGGTATGAATCAAGCAAGTGGCTCGGTCAGTGTCCAGCCTGTAAGGAATGGAACACGATGGTTGAGGCACCGCTTGCAAAGAAAGAGTCGTCCGGGCGGACGGCTCTTTCCGGTATTTCTGGAATTTCCGGGACGTTAAAAATGGCGCGCCCGGTAAAACTTGAGGAGGTCTCGCTTAACGATCAGGATCGGATTTCGACGGGATATAAGGAGCTTGATCGTGTGCTCGGAAGCGGAATTGTTACAGGTTCGCTTGTGTTAGTCGGCGGTGATCCCGGAATCGGAAAGTCGACTCTGCTATTGCAGGTCTGCCGAAATCTTGCACGGGATGGGCATAGGGTACTCTATATCTCGGGAGAGGAGTCGCTCAAGCAGATCAAGATGAGGGCATCGAGAATCGGGGAGATCAGTGGAGAGCTTTATTTCCTGTGTGAGACGAATCTCGAGACGATCGGGGGGTGTATTCGTGAGAATAAGCCGGAGATCGTGATCATTGACTCGATCCAGACGATGTTCTGTGAGAGTGGAAATTCTGCTCCGGGAAGCATGAGTCAGGTGCGAGAGTCGACAAATGTGCTGATGCAGATTGCGAAGGGCATGGGAATCGCGATTTTCATCGTGGGTCATGTGACGAAAGAGGGCGTGGTTGCAGGACCGCGCATGCTCGAGCATATGGTGGACACGGTGCTCTACTTTGAGGGCGAGAGAAATGCATCCTATCGAATTCTGCGAGGAGTCAAAAACCGTTTCGGTTCCACGAATGAGATCGGCGTGTTTGAGATGGCGGAACATGGACTTGCTGAAGTGCTGAATCCGTCGGAGTATCTGCTCAGCGGGCGACCGGAGGAGGCATCGGGAGCGGTTGTCGCATGCTCGATCGAGGGAACACGCCCGATTCTTCTTGAGGTTCAGGCGCTTGTGACGCAGACGAATTTTGGAATGCCGAGGCGGACGGCAGCGGGAACTGATTACAACCGCGTCAATCTGCTGATGGCGGTGCTTGAAAAACGATGTCGTTATGAGATGTCGCGCTACGATGCATATATCAACATTGCGGGTGGAGTCAAGATGAATGAGCCGGCGCTGGACCTTGCGATTGTGCTCGCGCTCGTCTCAAGCATGAAAGATCGGGCAGTCAATCCAAAGACGATTATCTTCGGGGAGGTCGGACTTTCCGGCGAAGTGCGCGCGGTCTCGATGGCGGAGCAGAGAGTCAATGAAGCGATCAAGCTCGGATTTGAGAGTTGTATTCTGCCGAAGGTTAATCTCGATAAGCTCAAAAAGTATTCGGAGATTACGCTTTATGGAGTTAGCAATGTGAGAGAGGCGATTGCACTGATCTAAACTAAAGGTAAAGGGCTGTTTTACGCGGGGGTCTAAGAAGCAAAAATAAAAAAAGATGATTGATAAGGTGAGGTGAGTACGGTGAGTACGGCTCCGATGGCGAAGTAAGTTGTGCAAACGCGCTCTCGCTCCGGGTTCAACGCAGCGGTGCATAAGGTCGCAAAGTACGCGACCTAAACACCGGCGTTTCACACGGGTTTGCACATACTTCTTCGCCCCGTCGCCCTTATCGCAGAGATGGGGAATTTGTTCTTAGAAAATGATAAGATATAGATATAAAGTATTTATCGTTGTTTTTCAGAAATGATAATTTAAACGCGAAAAGCAAAGCCGTTTTTTATGCTTAGCTAATTAGTTCACATTCGGTGTAGTCATATGTATTAACTCAAAAATTAAATAAAATTAAGAAGGAGAAAATATGGAGAACAGAGAGATCGTTCATAGAGGACGCTATAATATGGATGTGTGTTCCGGTCAGGCAGATATTTATGGAAATCGCGAAAAAGCTCGTGAGCATATGCGCCAGATTCGTGAGGAAAGAAAAAATTCTCTTGGAATAGAATGTAAAATAGCAGAAAATTAAATTTGGGTACAAGGGAAAATTGAGCAATGAAGTAAATAATAGGTATTGTCAGATCAATGTATGAGATTAAGCATACAACAGATTTTGATAATGCCTATTTTTGATTTGGAAAAGCAGATTATATAGTGATTTTAGATTAGAGTTTATATCTAATAGAATTACAACGTTTGAAGTTTTCGATTTATATGCGATCAGGCACGATATTCTGAGGCTTTTATAGGGATTGTATATAACGGCGACGTGGCGAGAAAGTCACTGCAAACCCGTGTGAGACGTTGGTGCTTAGGCTGTGTATTTTACAGCCTTATGCACCACTACGTCGAACCCGGAGTGCGAACGAGTTTGCAGGACTTTACTCGCCATCGGAGCCGTAGCCTATCCTATATCCTATAATTATTTCGTGATTTAATCTTAAATCTTTGAGATTTATTTCCGAAACATTCTATATTTCTAATTCCTAAAAAACCTACTCCTGCTTGCTTCCATCCATATTGTGATGATAGCTGTCAAGCAGTTCATTCTTCACCTTCCACAGCTTATCAGAGAGATCAACATGAACCCGGTGCGGGTACTCGAGACGCAGGGACTCCTCCCACAGCGTATTCATCTCCTGCTTGCAGTACTTCTGGATGTCCATTACCTTCGGGGAATCGTATACGCAAACGCCATCCTTGAATACCGGAATCATCAGCTCGCGCATCGTGTAAGTTCCAGGCTGGAGCAGGGTCTTCTTCCAGGTGGAGATCGGATCGAAGAGCAGAAGCGGTTCATTCGTATCAAAAGTCTCATCCACGAAGCAGATCAGATCTGCAATGATCTTTCCATTCTTCTTGTCGTAGATTCTCTGGATCGTCTTGTCACCTGGGTTCGTGATCTTCTCAGCATTCTCGGAGAGCTTGATCTTCGGGATGAACTCGCCGGAATTCTTGTCGAGGACAGCAGCCAGCTTATAGACGCCGCCGAAGGACGGGCAGTCTTTGGATGTGATCAGGTTCGTGCCGACACCCCAGGAGTTGATCGCAGCGCCCTGCATTTTCAGGGAAGCGATCAGCGTCTCATCAAGATCGTTGGAAGCAGAGATCACAGCATCCGGGAAGCCTGCCTCATCGAGCATTTTCTTTGCCTTCTTGGAGAGGTAAGCGAGATCTCCACTGTCAAGGCGGATTCCGTAGAATGTCAGCGGAATTCCGGCCTCGCGCATCTCCTTAAATACCTTGATAGCATTCGGAATACCGGAATTCAGCGTGTCGTAAGTATCGACGAGCAAAATGCAGGCATCCGGGTAGAGCTTTGCGTAGGTGCGGAATGCGGTCAGCTCATCCGGGAAGCTCATAATCCAGCTGTGTGCGTGCGTGCCCTTTACCGGTACATCGAACATTTTTCCGCAGAGCACATTGGAAGTTCCGATACAGCCTGCAATCATGGCAGCGCGGGCACCGTAGATACCGGCATCCGGTCCCTGAGCACGGCGAAGACCGAACTCCATTACGCCATCGCCCTGAGCAGCGTAGACAACGCGGGCTGCCTTGGTTGCAATCAGAGATTGGTGGTTAATGATGTTTAAGAGAGCGGTCTCAACAAGCTGGGCCTCCATGATCGGTGCAATGACCTTGACGAGAGGCTCACGCGGGAAGATGACGGTGCCTTCCGGAATTGCGTAAATATCGCCGGAAAAATGGAATCCACGCAGGTACTCCAGAAAATCTTCCTCAAACAGTCCGACAGAGCGCAGGTAGTCGATGTCACTCTCGTCGAAATGAAGGTTTTTTACATAGTCAATGACCTGCTCAAGTCCGGCACAGATCGAATAACCGCTGTTTACTGGGTTGTTGCGGTAAAATGCATCGAAAATGACAGTCTCATTTGCATCTTTCTCTTTGAAATAGCCCTGCATCATTGTCAGCTCATAAAGATCTGTCAGCAGGGTCAGGTTGCGTTCACTCATAAGAAATCTCCTTGTCTGGTATTGTGATATTAATTAATGGAAATCCTGGTTAAATTTCTGCAAAACATTGGGTTTTAGTATATCATTGTTTTCTGGAAAATACAATCTAAATGACAAAAAAATAACAATCGCAAACAAAAGGTCTCAGACCTTGACATTTTTTCCACGAATCCATATAATAAAGAATGAGATGCATAGAGAAAGACTTTGACGGAGACAGTAGGACTGTCGGGAACATTTCAGCGAACCGGGGAGAGGTGGAAGCCCGGGATCAGTACCACAGATGCCGAAGATCACTCCTGAGTTGCAGGCTGAACAGACGACAGTAGAGTGATAGTAGGCTGTGCCGGTATCCCCCCCGTTAGCAGGAACTCATATGACTGTATGTAGTGACAGGTGGTTTCAGAAGGTGATTTGTACCCTCTTCCTTTCGCGGAAGAGGGTTTTTTATTGCCATATATCATGCATATCACATATCAGGAAGGCGTCAGCAAGGCGAGGTATTTGATGATAGCGAAATCTGTGAAACCATCCGAACAGAAGGAGGCAAAAAGTGATTTACGAGAAAGTTTCCACAGACATGAATTTTGTGGATCGTGAGAAGAAAGTAGAGAAGTTCTGGGATGATGAGAAGATCTTCCAGAAGAGCATGGATTCAAGAAAAGAAGGCCCGTCCTACACCTTTTATGATGGACCGCCTACCGCAAACGGAAAACCGCATATTGGTCACGTTCTGACCCGTGTTATCAAGGATATGATTCCGCGTTACCGCACGATGAAGGGTTACATGGTTCCGAGAAAAGCAGGTTGGGATACCCACGGACTTCCGGTAGAGCTGGAAGTTGAGAAGATGCTTGGACTTGACGGCAAGGAGCAGATCGAGCAGTATGGTCTTGAGCCATTCATTGAGCACTGCAAAGAGAGCGTATGGAAATACAAGGGCATGTGGGAGAATTTCTCCGGCACTGTTGGTTTCTGGGCTGATATGGAGCATCCGTATGTCACCTACGACAACAGCTTTATCGAGTCTGAGTGGTGGGCACTCAAGCAGATCTGGGAGAAGGGACTCCTCTACAAGGGATTCAAGATCGTTCCGTATTGCCCGCGTTGTGGAACTCCGCTGTCCAGCCACGAGGTTGCACAGGGATATAAGGATGTCAAGGAGCGTTCCGCAATCGTTCGATTTAAGGTAAAGGGTGAGGATGCTTACATTCTTGCATGGACGACGACTCCGTGGACCCTTCCGTCCAACGTTGCACTCTGCGTAAATCCGGAAGAAAACTATGTAAAGGTAAAGGCTGGCGATGGCTATACCTACTACATGGCAGAGGCTCTGCTTGACACTGTTCTTGGAAAGCTCGGTGACGAGAAAGAAGGAAAGCCGGCTTACGAAGTACTTGAGACCTACAAGGGAACCGATCTTGAGGGCAAGGAGTACGAGCCGTTATATCAGGCAGCAGCTGATCTGGCTGAGAAACAGCACAAGAAAGCACATTACGTTGTCTGCGATACTTACGTTACTCTGACAGATGGTACCGGCGTGGTACACATCGCTCCGGCATTCGGTGAGGATGACTCCCGTGTCGGCAGAAAGTATGAGCTTCCGTTTGTACAGCTTGTAAATGCAAAGGGTGAGATGACCGAGAATACCCTGTGGCCGGGCGTATTTGTAAAGAAAGCAGATCCGATGGTTCTCAAAGACCTCAACGAGAGAGGACTGCTGTTTGAGGCACCGGTATTCGAACACAGCTACCCGCACTGCTGGAGATGTGACACTCCTCTGATCTACTATGCGCGTGAGTCCTGGTTTATCAAGATGACCGCAGTTAAGGATGATCTGATCCGCAACAACAACACGATCAACTGGATTCCGGAGAGCATCGGTAAGGGACGTTTTGGCGACTGGCTGGAGAACGTTCAGGATTGGGGCGTAAGCCGTAACCGTTACTGGGGAACTCCTCTGAACATCTGGGAGTGTGAGTGCGGATGCCAGCATTCGATCGGAAGTCAGGAAGAGTTAAAGTCTATGAGTCCGAACTACGCGGACATTGTGAAGAAGTATGCGAAGGAGATGGACAAGGAGAAGAATGGCGAAGTTGAGCTTCACCGCCCGTTCATCGACGATGTGACGATCACCTGCCCGAAGTGTGGCAAGCAGATGCACCGTGTTCCGGAGGTAATCGACTGCTGGTTCGATTCCGGTTCGATGCCGTTTGCACAGCACCACTATCCGTTTGAGAACAAAGAGCTGTTCGAGAAGCAGTTCCCGGCAGACTTCATCTCCGAGGCAGTGGATCAGACCCGTGGATGGTTCTACTCCCTGCTTGCAATCTCCACTCTGATCTTCAACAAGGCTCCGTACAAGAACGTTATCGTTCTGGGTCATGTTCAGGATGAGAATGGACAGAAGATGAGTAAGTCAAAGGGCAATGCGGTTGATCCGTTCGATGCTCTGGAGACTTACGGCGCAGATGCAATCCGCTGGTATTTTTACATCAACAGTGCACCGTGGCTTCCGAACCGTTTCCACGGAAAGGCTGTACAGGAAGGACAGCGTAAGTTTATGGGAACGCTGTGGAATACCTACGCATTCTACGTTCTGTATGCGAACATTGACAACTTCAATCCGATGGATTACAAGCTGGACTACGAGAAACTTCCGGTTATGGATAAGTGGCTCCTCTCCAAGATGAATTCGATGGTGAAGGCAGTCGATGATCACCTTGGCAATTACCGGATTCCGGAGGCCGCAAGAGCTCTTCAGGAGTTTGTCGATGATATGAGTAACTGGTACGTTCGTCGTAGCCGTGAGCGTTTCTGGGCAAAGGGAATGGAGCAGGACAAGATCAGTGCTTACATGACTCTGTACACCGCTCTTGTGACGGTTTCTAAGGCAGCAGCTCCGATGATTCCGTTCATGACTGAGGATATTTACCAGAACCTTGTTCGCAGTGTCGACAAGACCGCTCCGGAGAGCATTCATCTGTGTGACTTCCCGGCTGTACACGAGGAGCAGATCGACACACAGCTTGAGGCAGACATGGATGAGGTTATGAAGATCGTTGTTCTCGGACGTGCTGCAAGAAATACGGCAAACATCAAGAACCGTCAGCCGATCGGCAAGATGTATGTCAAGGCAGACCATGTGCTTGCAGAGTATTATGTCGAGATCATTGAGGATGAGCTGAATGTGAAGTCCGCAGAGTTCGTGGATGATGTCCGCAGTTTCACAACTTACAGCTTCAAACCGCAGTTAAAGACGGTTGGACCGAAGTACGGCAAACTGCTCGGAAAGATCCGTACTGCTCTGTCTGAGGTAGATGGAAACAAGGCAATGGATGAGCTGAAGGCAGACGGTTCCTTAAAGTTCGACTTTGACGGAGAGCAGGTCGTTCTGGCAGAGGAAGATCTGCTGATTGATATGGCACAGACCGAGGGCTATGTATCTGAGGCAGATGGCGGAGTAACCGTCGCACTTGACACGAACCTGACTCCTGAGCTGATCGAGGAAGGTTTCGTCCGCGAGATCGTCAGCAAGATTCAGACGATGCGTAAGGAAGCCGGATTTGAGGTAACCGACCACATCCGTATTTATGAGAACGGCAATGAAAAGATCGCTGGACTTTTAAATAAATATACTGACACAATCTGCCATGATGTGTTCGCAGACGAAGTACTGACGGACAAGACTGGCGGAACTTACACCAAGGAATGGAACATCAACGGAGAGACCGTAAATCTGGGAGTGGAAAAAACGAATACTGCCTGTGACTGAGAGCACAGCAGGTGAGGAGGAAAAGCCAACATGAAAACTGGATTTGACAAGGAAGTGTTCAAGAAAAGCGTGATCTACAACGTGAAGAGTCAGTTCCGTAAGACTCTTGAGGAAGCAACTCCTGAGCAGGTTTATCAGGCAGTCTGCTACGCAGTGAAGGACGTCATCATCGATGAGTGGATCGCAACCCATAAGGAGTATGAGAAGCAGGATTCCAAGACTCTGTATTACCTGTCCATGGAGTTCCTGATGGGACGTGCTCTGGGTAACAACATCATCAATATCATGGCAAGAGATGAGATCAAAGAAGCTCTTGACGAGATGGGATTTGATCTTAATCTGATTGAGGATCAGGAGCCGGATGCGGCTCTTGGAAACGGAGGTCTGGGCCGTCTTGCTGCCTGCTTCCTTGATTCCCTGGCTACGCTGGGCTATCCGGCATATGGATGTGGAATCCGTTATCGGTATGGCATGTTTAAGCAGAAGATTGTAGATGGTTATCAGGTAGAGGTTCCGGATGAGTGGCTCAAGAACGGCAACCCGTTTGAGGTTCGTCGTTCCGAGTATGCGACCGAGGTAAAATTCGGCGGTTACGTTCGCACCGTATGGGAGAATGGCCGTGAGAAGTTCGTTCAGGAAGGCTATCAGTCTGTTATGGCAGTTCCGTATGATCTTCCGGTTGTCGGATATGGCAACAACGTAGTCAACACCTTGAGAATCTGGGATGCACAGCCGATCAACACCTTCAGCCTTGACGCATTCGATCGCGGAGACTACCAGAAGGCAGTGGAGCAGGAGAACTTGGCAAAGAATATCTGTGAGGTTCTTTACCCGAACGATAACCACTATGCAGGTAAGGAACTGCGTCTGAGACAGCAGTACTTCTTCATCTCTGCAAGCGTACAGCGTGCTGTCCTCAAGTACATGGAAAAGCACGACGATGTTCGCAAGTTCTATGAGAAGAATGTATTCCAGTTAAACGATACCCATCCGACCGTAGCGGTTGCAGAGCTGATGAGAATCCTTCTGGATGACTACGGTCTGACCTGGGATGAAGCATGGGAGGTTACGACAAAGACCTGTGCTTACACGAACCACACGATCATGGCAGAGGCACTTGAGAAATGGCCGATCGAGCTGTTCTCCCGTCTGCTTCCGCGTATCTATCAGATCGTTGAGGAGATCAACCGCCGTTTCATCATTCAGATTCAGCAGAAGTATCCGGGTGACCAGCAGAAGATTGCAAAGATGGCAATCATCTACGACGGACAGGTTAAGATGGCTCATATGGCAATCGCAGGTAGCTTCTCTGTAAACGGTGTAGCACAGCTTCACACCGAGATCTTAAAGAAGCAGGAGCTGAAGGATTTCTATGAAATGATGCCGGAGAAGTTCAACAACAAGACGAACGGTATCACCCAGAGAAGATTCCTGCTTCACGGCAACCCGCTGTTAGCAGACTGGGTAACCTCCAAGATCGGCGACGAGTGGATTACCGACCTGTCTGCAATCAGTAAGTTAAAGCTGTATGTGGATGACGAGAAGTGCCAGCACGAGTTCATGAACATCAAGTATCAGAATAAGATCCGTCTGGCAAAATACATCAAGGAGCACAACGGTATCGATGTAGATCCGCGCTCAATCTTTGATGTACAGGTAAAGCGTCTGCATGAGTACAAGCGTCAGCTGATGAACATCCTGCATGTCATGTATCTGTACAATCAGCTCAAGGATAACCCGGAGATGGATATGGTTCCGCGCACTTTCATCTTCGGTGCAAAGGCAGCAGCAGGCTACAAGCGTGCGAAACTGACAATCAAGCTGATCAACTCCGTAGCAGATGTGATCAACAACGATCCGACGATCAACGGCAAGATCAAAGTCGTATTCATCGAGGATTACCGCGTATCCAACGCAGAGATTATCTTCGCAGCGGCAGATGTCAGCGAGCAGATTTCTACCGCCAGCAAGGAGGCATCCGGTACTGGTAACATGAAGTTTATGCTGAACGGTGCTCTGACCCTCGGAACGATGGACGGTGCAAACGTTGAGATCGTTGAGGAGGTAGGCGCAGATCATGCATTTATCTTCGGAACTTCCTCCGATGAGATCATTCGCATGGAGCATGACCGTAGCTACAATCCAATGGAAATCTTCAACAACGATCAGGACATCCGTCGCGTGCTGATGCAGTTGATCAACGGTTACTATTCTCCGCAGGATCCGGAGCTGTTCCGCGACATTTACAACTCTCTGCTGAATACGCAGAGCAGTGATCGCGCAGATACCTACTTCATCCTGAAAGACTTCAAGATGTATGCAGATGCACAGCGCCGTATCAACGAGGCTTACAAGGATGAGCAGTGGTGGGCAAGAACTGCTATGCTCAACACCGCAAGCAGTGGAAAGTTCAGCTCTGACCGTACCATCGAGGAGTATGTAAGAGATATCTGGCATCTCGAGAAGGTAAAGGTAGAGGTCTAAAAATATAAGAATTATTGATTCTAGTTGATTACAGCTGATTCTAGCTGATTATAGACAATTTGAGCGCGAGAATCTCATTTCGTTGAGGATGGGATGAATCGCGAATAAAAAGAAGATTCCTTCATAAACTGATCCGAGAGGATTGGAAGGTGGAGGGATCTTTTTTGTTTGGAAAAAAGTTTTGGAGTTCATGGGATCGGTCGCTTCGCGTGAGAGTTCGGTTTGCAATCGCGGGAATCTTGTTTCTTCTTCCGTGGGGGATGAGCCTGATCTGTGTTCAGGTGAGCGGACGAGCTGAAAACTCTGAGATTTCTGAAACGGAAGGGCAGACTGGAGAGGAAGAGGAGGTGGAACAGATAAAACAGACTGAGCAGATCGAAAACGTGGACGACACCGGAAGTGTGGATGGGACAGGAAATCTAAGTGGAGCAGAAAATGGGAACGGTACTGGGAATATGAGTGGAGCAGGAAATGTGGGTGGAGAACACATGCGCCGGATTCTTCTTATTCGCGAGGGGATTCGGACGTATCTCTCGCTTGAGGCTTATCTTCCGGGGGTGCTCCTCTGTGAGATTGATCCGTTTGTTGAACTTGAGACACTTAAATGTCAGGCAGTGATTGTGAGAACCTACCTGTATCGGTTGATGGGGGAGAGAACGGAGATCGAGGAAAGTCAGTTAGATGTCGATTATGTGGAGAGCCGAACGAGCCAGATGGGGAAACTTGAATATCGGGTTGGCAAGCATAGTGAAAAAAATCAGAAAAACCAGAAAAACCGGTTGGAATATGAGAGGATGACTCAGGCGCAGAGGGAGCAGATTGCAGAAGGCATGGAGCGATGCAAGCAGGCAGTCAGGGAGACCGAAGGGATTGTACTCACCTGTGAAAACCAGTATATTCTTCCGATGTTTCATACCTCAAGTGCCGGGCGAACGAGGGATGGGGGAGAGGAATACCCGTATTTGCGTCCGGTTGAAAGCAGATGGGACAAGGAAGAGAAAAACTGGCAGACGACCTATCGGTGGAGCAAAGAGGAGTTTGCCGGGAAGATCCGCCAGATCGGGGATGAGGGGGATTTGACACCCGAAGAACTCATAGAAAAGATTCAAATTGTAAAGCGGGATCAGAGTGGGTATGTCGAGTGGATTCAGATCGGAAATCGAACGTATGAGGGGGAGACAGTTCGCGCCGTGTTAAATCTCTCATCTGCCTGTTTTTCATTTGGAAAGGTGAAAGGACAAACTGAAAATGAAGGGGCGCGAAACACGTTCGTTCAGGCAATCGTGAATGGGAGCGGGCACGGATATGGACTGAGTCAGGCGGGAGCGGAACACATGGCAAAAGAGGGGTGGGGATACGAGGAAATCTTGAGTTATTACTATACCGGAGTCGAGTTGATCAGGGAGCCTTCTGGTTAATTATGAAAATTTAAAATCACTGAATAAGTTTTTTGCCTTTGGTAAAAATAGTATCGAGGTGATAAACGGTGAAAGAGAAAGGAAAGGGAAACCAGCCATTCCGGGATAAAGTATTTCTGGTGATGCTGGTGATGGGTCTGCTGACGATGGTAACTGCGGCAGGCATGGCTACCGTAAAGAGAGGAAGAGGAGACGAGCAGAAGCCATATGTGGATTTGCAAGGGCAGGAAGATTTTCTTGCGGGGGGATCAAATGCCAACTCTCTGACTCAGGATACGGAGGAGAATAGTCAGGACAATGCAAAAGATCAGAGTGGTACAGAAGAAAAACACGAAAATCCAGATACGGTTGTGGCAGAAGCTCAGAGACAGAGTGGACAGATGACGGAAGAGAACGACAGACAGAATCAGGGTACAAGTGAAAAAGATGGAAATGCTAAAGATGAACATTCGGAAAAAGGCAGTCAGATCGCACAGGCGGAAAATTCAGAGGAAAGCCTTGCAAGAGAAGTTGGGGCAGGGGGAAGTGCAGCCCAGTCTCTGATGCTCAACTTCAATGATGCGAGTCGGATCACCTGGCCTGTTCGCGGAAATGTACTCTTGGATTACAGTATGGACCAGACAATTTATTTTCCGACGCTGGAACAGTACCGATGCAGTCCCGGAATTGTGATTCAGGGCTCAATCGGGGAACCCGTCTATGCGCCGGCGAATGCGAGAGTGCTCGAGACAGGGACAAACGAAGAAATCGGAACGTATGTGACGCTGGACTTTGGAAATGGATACGAGGCAGTTTGTGGACAGCTGAGTGAGGTGTCCGCGGTTCCGGGAGAGTATCTTGAGCAGGGACAGGTTCTCGGATATGTCGCAGAACCGACAAAATACTATACGATCGAGGGAAGCAATGTGTTCTTTGAACTGACTCAGGATGGAAAAGCCATTGATCCGATGGGATATCTTGAATAAAAAAAAGTAGGAATCCGCCCCTCAAAAGAGGGGACGGGTTCATTTTTCTTATCTGTGTTTTATTTTGCGAGGGAATTTTCGCGGTTCTGATCAAATGCTGGATTGAACGCATAGAAATTTCGGCAGTTCAAGTGATCCTGAACGTCGCGAAGCGCTTCCCCAAATCTTTGGAAGTGGACAATTTCGCGCTCTCTTAAGAAGCGGATCGGATCGCAGACTTCTGGATCTTTGACAAGACGGAGAATGTTGTCGTAGGTGCTTCTCGCCTTCTGTTCTGCGGAAAGGTTTTCGCACAGATCGGTGATTGGGTCACCCTTTGACTGGAATTCACAGGCATTGAAGGGGACACCACCTGCGGACTGTGGCCAGATGCCTGTTGTGTGATCGATATAGTAAGGACCAAAGCCTGATTCCTCTATCTCTTTCGGAGTCAGATTTCTGGTCAGCTGGTGGATGATTGCAGCGATGATCTCCCAGTGCCCGAGTTCTTCTGTTCCCACATCTGTGAGTACAGCCTTCCCTTTCTCGTATGGCATCGCGTAGCGCTGGCTCAAATAGCGCATCGCAGCTCCCGCTTCGCCGTCTGGACCACCATATTGGCTCATAATAAACTGTGCCATTTTTGGATTCGTCTGTGAGATTTTTACCGGATATTGCAGACGCTTTTCATATCTCCACATCAGTTTGCTCCCCCTTCCCACGACCACGGATTCTGAATCCAGTTCCAGATGTCCCCGGTTACCTGAGTGATACTTAAAGGACCGTATGCCTGTTCATACATCTGAATGGCATTCTGGTAGAGCTGGCAAAGTCTCTGGTAATACGCCATCGCCTGAGTATCCTCTGGGTGGGTATCTAAATAGAGAAGGATGTCATCGATTGCAAATCCGGTCTCATAGACCTGTCGTGCAAGCTGACAGGATTGAGGTTGACTTTGTTGATGCTGTTGATTTTGCTGAGTCTGTGGAATCTGAGAGAAAAGAGAATTATTTTGCGAGCTGGTCTGCGTATTTTCATTGCATCCACATGCCATCAGCGACACCTCCCCATCTCAAATGGATAATCGAGATCTGGAAAAATCGTACCGCGGGTGAGTGCCTGAGAGAGGTGATAGGTTCTTCCCCATTCCTGCCAGGGAACATAGGTCATTCCGGGCATTATTCCGCATTTCCCAAAAGAATCCATTTTAGAATTCATTGTGGAATCCCTTAAGAAATCTATGCTGCAATCCGTCGTTCTCTGGCAGGATGAAGCTGAAGTTGTTGGCATCTCTCGCTTGTCATCATCCAAGTTCATGTTTCTTCCATTTCCACGGTAGGAAGCGTCCCTACACGGGGAAGATTCTCCGGATGAGAGGGTTCCCATCCACCACTCTCCGCAGGAAGTGTCAAAAGGCTGTGTGTTTTGTGGTCTCATCGGTCGGCTGGTACAGGCGCATCGTTGACTGTTATGGTCCATGTTCTGTTCTGCCTCCATTGCTTTTCATACCGGAGCGAGAGCGGGTCTCGCATTTTTCCGATACTTTATCATATGGATGAACCCTGTCCCCGGTTCGACAAATGAAAAGCAAAAAATAAGAATCCAAAATAAGAAACTCAAATAAGAATCCCCTAATAAGAACTTTGAAATTAAAATATCCTAAAACAAAAATCAGTCTTGTTTTTGTTGTTTCAGAGCATTTTGGTAGTAGTAATTGATGATGTCCTTTCGTGTAATGATGCCGATGAAGAGTCCACGGTCATCGACAACAGGAACGAAATTCTGGTTCAGTGCGCGATCGATCAGGTCTTCCATATTGGACTTGGCGTTGACCAGACGGTAATCCATTCGTCTCTTGATACAGGTGATCGACACGGATTCCGCTTCTTTCAGATTCAGATTAAACTGATTCTTGATCCCCCAAAGCAGATCGCCTTCCGTGATTGTTCCTACATAGTTGCCACTTCGTGTCAGAAGAGGAACTGCGGAATATTTGTGGTATTCCATCTTTTCAAGTGCCTGACGGATGGAATCATCCTCGTAGATATGAGCTACTTCGCTTTTTGGTGTAAGAAAAAATAAAATATTCATAATGAAATATCTTCTCCTTCTGTGCAAATGATTTTCTATAGGCGTTTGCGAAACTCTGAAAGTCGCATGAATACTGACTTTTTTCAATCTTGGAACTTCGTTTCTTCTCACAAAGATTTGAATTTTTATATCTATTTTGTACAAAAATCTTTTTTCGCATATCGAAATAAAAATCTATTTTTATACAAAGTACATATATTTTAGTTGTCGAGTTTTGCAATTACCTAAGATGATTTTCAGTACACATATTTTTGATCGTGTTTCCAGTTTGTTTTAGTCTGTATATTTTGTCTTCTGCTCTGTTTCCTGTTATTTTTTATTCTATCATACAGATGAGAATACAAAATGAATAATTTCTTAATAACCTATAAATTTTATCCGTAACATTTTTGCTACTATCTATGGATCTCTGTGCACGGTGGTTGCCGTTATTTAAGTTTTTCATGTCCTTTAGGTTTTCAGATCCTTCATGTTCTTTGAATTCTTCAGATTTTTCTGATTCTGATCTGAGTGCGGTCGTGTTTGCTATTTTTATACTTTTGTTTTATAATAAAAGATAACTGTGTTGAGAAAAGAAAAAAATAGAACAGAGAAGAATGTGGAGAGCGAAGCGTCGTCAAAATTCATTACCGCTTGTGCAACAGTGCAACGCATAGCTGATAACGAAAAATGAGAGAAACATACATGGGGATAAGCGTGGGAACATGTATTTGAGGGAGATAAGTTGAACGAAGAACGGAAGCAGGAAAAGAAAGATATGCAAAAGGACAGTCTCAGAAGGGCTGTTTTATTGATTTGCAATCTGGTTATGATTCTGATTGCCGGGATTTCGGCTGTCTTGTACTTTGAAAATTTCAGAAAAGAGAATAGCCGGCTTCAGATGGAGAATTTCTGTACGGCAATCGAGTCGATGAAACAGTTGTCAGAGAGTTATCTGTATACGGAGAAGGGATATGTGGATGACTGGGCGCAATACATCACGCGCAAGAATATGACGATGGATGAGGCGCTTGAGTATATCCGAACAGCCAACACGCAGGAGGATCGCTATGCGCACATCGTAGATAGTAGATATGGACGATTTGTCTGCGAGATCAACGTATATCAAGGATGGGAATGACACGATAAGCTGTTATAAGATCTTTCGTGAGGGAACTTACAATGCCAACCGAACTGCACTCCGAAAAATGGAAAAGATGTTTACTTCCACCAGGGATGAGGTTTTGATTCTCGGAAAGTATCGGATGGGAGAAACCCAGCAGTCCGTGATCAGTGTGGGAACGAAGGTGGAGATCAAGATTGGAAAGGGAAGGCGAAAACCGTATCTTCTTCTTCGAGTCATTCCGGTAGAATATTTACAGCGCGCATGGGTGTTTCCGACGGAGTATCCGTCCGCGGAAATCAGTATTATCACGAGCAACGGTGAGTATGTGGTGCAGTCTGCATCCATGAAATCAAGAAGTTTTCTGGATTACATCCGAGGATACAATTTTCAGGATGACTACAATCAGGTAGAAAATCTTGCGGAGAGACTTCGGACGACGGATAAAGGACTTATGCAGTACAAAAATTTCCGTGGGGAAGACTGCTACTGGTATTATTCGAGCTTTGGAAAGGATTTAGAGCTCGACATCCTCGGATATATTCCGGTTAATCAGATGAATCGGGTTGAGGTAGACTGGAATATTGTGTGGATTGTTTGCGGAAGCCTTTTTGTTTTGATGCTGATTGATGGCATTTATATTCTCACGATCAACAAAAAACTCAAGCAGGCGCTGGTTTTGGCAGAACAGGCAAATCAGGCGAAGACGGATTTTTTGTCTACGGTTTCCCATGATATCCGGACACCGATGAATGCGGTGATCGGTATGACGGATCTGGCAAGAAAGCATCTGAATGATCCAAAATATGTGGGAGAGTGTCTGAATAAGGTCGCCTGGGCGGGAAATCATCTGCTCACTTTAATCAACGATATTTTGGACATTTCCAAGATCGAGAGTGGAAAGATGGAGCTTGAGGCTCAGCCGTTTTCTTTGCAGGAAGCAGTTGAGGAGATCGCAAGTATGGTGCGCCCGCAGGCAGACCAAAAGAAAATCTCGTTTGAGGTGCGGTTACATGAGATTTTCCGGGATGTGTTGGTTGCAGACCAGCTTCGTCTCAATCAGATTCTGTTGAATCTTCTGACCAATGCGGTGAAGTATACGGAAGATGGAGGAAGCATGGTCCTGGATATCTCACAGGAGCGAATTGAGCAGGGGATTGAACCAGGCGTTGAGGGCATTGCGCAGGAGAAGGAAACAAAGGTGAAGGTGAATGAAAGCGCAATAAATCTTAAGAGCAGACAAAACTCTCCGCTGAGATCTCGGAATTCTCAGAGTTCTCAGAGCTCTCAGAGTTCCAAGAAGGTTCGCCTGATCTGCAAAGTTGTCGATAATGGAATGGGAATGAGTCCAGAATTTCAGAAAACGATGTATCACTCATTTACGCGCGAGGAAGACAGTCGAATCAGCAAGATTCAGGGAACGGGTCTGGGACTTGCAATCATCCACCAGTTGGTTAATCTGATGGATGGCAGTATCATGTGTGAGAGTGAACTCGGAAAGGGAACTACGTTCACGGTTTATCTGGATTTGGAGGTGGCCGAGCAGGAAAGTGATGCCCTGCGTCGGGATTTCGACTGGGGAGAGGAGGCGGACCGCTGTGGAATTTCCTCGATGCACATTCTTGTAGCGGAGGATAATGACTTAAACTGGGAGATCATTCAGGCCATCTTGGAGGAATACGGGGTTTCGTGCGAGAGGGCAGAAAATGGAAAGATCTGTGTCGAGATGTTGACTCGGGCTCCGAAAGGTACCTATGATTTGATTTTGATGGATATCCAGATGCCAGAGATGAATGGTAGGGAGGCAACGAGGATGATCCGCAATATGGAAATGCGAGGAGAGCTTGAGGGAAGAATCCCGATCCTTGCAATGACCGCCGATGCATTTGCGGAGGATATTCGCGCGTGCAGGGAGGCAGGAATGGATGGTCATCTTGCAAAACCGATCAACATGAAGCAGGTGCTTAGTGCACTGAGAACGATAAAAAATAAAATATAATCATTTAAGATCGGGATTAATTAGGAAAAACATTCAGGGTCAATTCAGAATCAATTAGGAAAGAAATCGTGGATTTCATAGATTGTGGAGAAGAAGATGAGAAAGCAGGAGGAGAAGGGGCTGAATATGCCGAATAGACCGGAAAGACAGAATGGGCATTGGAAGTGGAGACGGAGTGGGAGAAGAGCGGGAATCCTTGCAATGGTGGGATGTGCGTTTCTTTTGTCTGCATGTGCGAGGGGAGAGAATCGAAGTCATAAGTCAGAAGGATTTGAGCCAAGACTGGACACAAAAGAAGCTCAGACTTTGGAGATCGCCGGATTTATGGCAAATTTTGAGGCTCTCGATCAGGCAGTGGTTGCGTTTAACGAGATTTATCCGAATGTGACTGTGCTCTATGAGCAGAATGGTTCCAGGATGCTTGCAGATTATATGAAAAACAGTCAGAATATCGACATTTTTATGACGGCAGATGCCAATGTCAGAAATCCGGAGACGGAGGAGAATGATGTGGCAGCGTACTGTGAGGATCTCTCAAAACTGGATATCAATTTTGATTCGATGATACCGGAAATGCTTTCTTATTGTATGGTTGATGGAAAACTTCTTCGTCTGCCGATTATGCAGAATCCGTGTGGGATGGCAGAGAACAAGACACTTTTGGAGAAAAATGGCCTCTTTATGCCGAAGAATTATCCGGACTTTCTTGACACGCTTGAGAACTTGAAGCAGGGGGGATATCTGCCGATTCAGGGAGCAGAAAATCATGTTTATGCCGAGCTTGGAGTTAACCGGATGATGGATCTTCTGGCAGAGGACAGGGACTTGCTGGTCGAGCTGAAGGCGGGAGAGTCGTCGGCGGTGGAAAAGGTAGAACCGGTTTTTGAACAGATTCAGACGATGATCGAGAACGGCTACACCGATTATGAGAAGAATAAGACTTACCCGAGTGACAACTACGATGCCTCGATTCTGGGATTTTTTGAGGGGAAGATGCCGTTTTGGGTCTGCACGGCGGAAAGTTTCAGCGGAGCGAAGAAGCGGGAATCAAAATCGGAGCACTTTAAATCCGAACCGTTTGAGTATGAGTTTGAGTATGTTCCGTTTGGCGAAAATGGAGTTTATGCCTATACCGAGCCATGGTACGGATTTTCGATTTCCAAGAACAGTGATTCTAAGGAGTATGCCGAGGAATTTCTGAGATTTCTGGTGGAGACTTCTGAACTTGATCGGATGGCTTCAATCAAGGGAATGCCGTCTGTGCAGAAGAATGGGAAAAATGAGAGATATCCGGCAATTTTCGGAAAAACAAAGAGTCAGGAGATCGAATCAGAGTTTGTCAGTGATGGAAGCGTAGACCCCTATATTCGCCCGATCTTTACGAAGGTTGCAACGGACTTGGGAGCGGGAGTCTATGTAAATGCAAAAGAGGCATCAGAGGCGTTTGTGCAGGCTTGCAAGCAGTAGCCTATTTTTGTGTATCCTTGTATTCTTTTTCGTTCAATCCTTTAAATTGAGAAAAAGAGTCAAAAACAGGATTGTCAATTTTTTCTTCCTATGATAGACTTAAAAGCCGAAAAATAAGGCGATACCAAGGAAATACAAAGGAAAAACGAAAGAAAAAGGAAAAAAGGAAGAAAAGAAAACGATGGACAGACAATTTAACACACCTCTTGAGGTGATCAATGCCAACATGAAGGCGGGAGAGGGAAAGGCGAGTCTTCCGCTTGGAAAGATGATCCTTCTCGGCATTGTGGCAGGTGCGTTTATTGCTCTCGGAGGAGCAACGAGCAGTACTGCCGTGCACGCGATCGAGAATGTAGGAATGGCGAGAGCGATGGCGGGCATGATTTTCCCGGTAGGACTGATGATGATTGTGTTTGTGGGAGGAGAGCTTTTCACCGGAAACTGTCTGCTGGTGATGGATGTGATCGGAAAAAAGATCACGGTGAAGGCCTGTCTGCGAAATCTTCTCGTGGTATATCTCTCAAACCTGATCGGAGCGCTCTTGATTGACACCTTGATTTATTTCTCCGGAAATCTGGATTACTCAGGCGGACTTCTCGGTGCGTATGCGATCAAGGTCGCAGTCGGAAAAGTGGCGATCACTCCGGTGAAAGCGGTGACTTCCGGAATTCTCTGCAACATTCTCGTGTGCATTGCGATTCTGATGGCAGGTGCGGCGACGGACATTGACGGAAAGATCTGGGCGATTTTCTTCCCGATTCTTGCGTTTGTGACGGGCGGATTTGAACACTGCGTTGCCAATATGTTTTATATTCCAGTTGGAATGATGGCAGCGAAGAATCCGGCTTATGTAGCAAAGGCGCAGGAGGCATACCAGATCACGGCAGAACAGCTTGCGTCCCTGACTCCGATCCAGAGTCTTCACAATTTTATTCCAGTGACAATCGGAAATATCATCGGCGGAATGCTTCTTGTCGGAATTCCGTGCTATCTGATTTATAAGAAAGAAAAATAGACAGTTTCCATGCCCGGACAAAGCGAGCGATCAATCAGGGAGGTGCAAATAGCACCTCCCTGATTTGTTATGTAAATTTGTCAGTTAAATTCTTATCAGTTAAATTCGTTTTTTATTCTTTATAAACTTTATAAATGGGATGAGATGGAAGAAGAATGGATTTCCAGATTCTTAAAAAAGTGCTTGACTTTTATAGAAGATAATAGTATACTAACAAAAGTTGTGAGAACAACGGCAGGAAAGTAGGTATCCACCTCACCATGGCACAAGCGAGTGACCTTGGTTTATAGATAAGAGACACGTATGAGCGGCGAAATCGTCCTGTGTAACTTTTGAGGGTGGGTAGAAGTTTGTCTATCTACTTTTTTTATGCAGAGAAGCAGGCAGGCTAGATGGATCTTATTTAATGAAGAAAATAAGAAATTCCATGATGGAGGTGTACGACAATTAGCGAGTTAATGATCAATGAGCAGATCAGAGATAAGGAAGTTCGTCTGATCGGAGAAAATGGAGAGCAGCTTGGAATCATGTCCGCAAAGGACGCATACAAACTTGCGCAGGAGGCAGAACTGGATCTGGTGAAGATTGCACCGACCGCAAAGCCACCGGTTTGCAAGATCATTGATTACGGAAAGTATCGCTACGAGCTGGCCAGAAAAGAGAAAGAAGCCAGAAAGAAGCAGAAAGTAATCGAGGTGAAAGAGGTTCGGCTGTCACCGAATATTGATACCAATGACTTAAACACCAAAACAGGCGCAGCACGGAAATTCCTTGAGAAGGGCGACAAAGTAAAAGTTACTCTGCGTTTCCGTGGTCGTGAGATGGCACACATGTCCAAGTCCAGATACATTCTGGATGATTTCGCGGAGAGTCTGAAGGACATTGCGGTTGTTGACAAACCTTCCAAAGTAGAAGGCCGCAGCCTGGTTATGTTTTTGACTGCAAAGAAGTAAAGCAAGTTCGATTAAGGAGGAAGAAATTATGCCTAAATTAAAAACAAGCAGAGCAGCTGCAAAGCGTTTCAAAAAGACCGGTACCGGTAAGCTGGTAAGAAATAAAGCATACAAGTCTCACATCTTAACTAAGAAGTCTACCAAGAGAAAGAGAAATCTTAGAAAAGATATCGTTTCCGATGCTACCAATGCAAAGGTAATGAAGAAGATTTTACCATATCTGTAATAGACTGATTCGTGTAAGAAGGAGGAATAACCGATGGCAAGAATTAAAGGCGGTATGAACGCAAAGAAGAAACACAACAGAGTGCTGAAGATGGCAAAGGGTTACAGAGGCGCTCGTTCTAAGCAGTATAGAGTAGCAAAGCAGTCTGTAATGAGAGCTCTTACCAGCTCCTATGCAGGTCGTAAGCAGAGAAAGAGACAGTTCCGTCAGCTGTGGATCGCTCGTATCAACGCAGCAGCAAGAATCAATGGTCTGTCCTACTCCAAGTTTATGTACGGCTTAAAGCTGGCTAACGTTGAGATGAACCGTAAGGTCCTGTCCGATATGGCAATCAACGATGCAGAGGGATTTGCAAAGCTGGCTGAGCTGGCTAAGTCCAAACTGGCTTAATTAGAATTTATTTATCTGATAAGACGTGTCGATTCGTATCGGATTGGTGCGTTCTTATGGATTTTGATCTGCGGGGAAATACAGCGATGTGTTTCTTCCGCAGCTTTTTTATTTCATAGGAAATTGCGTCCTATGAAACAAAAAAGCTCCGCAAGGATGCGCACTCAGCACAGTGGAACGAAGAAGCATATCCCCTTTTTTGTATTGCATATTTTGTGTGTGCATTTATGTTAGTAGCAATGATTGAAAAAAATAAAAAAATTTTAAAAAAATACTTGCCAAATATGAGAAGGTGTGGTATATTATAGGAGTCGGCGGAAGTGCTGGAATTGGCAGACAGGCTAGACTAAGGATCTAGTGGCAGCAATGTCGTGTGGGTTCAAGTCCCATCTTCCGCATAGAACAGAAAGAAGCGATTCTTTCTGCGACATTCCTCGATAGCTCAGTCGGTAGAGCACGCGGCTGTTAACCGCGCTGTCGTAGGTTCAAGTCCTACTCGGGGAGCTTTGCAGAAGTGGCGGAATTGGCAGACGCGCACGGTTCAGGTCCGTGTGGTAGCAATACCTTGAGGGTTCGACTCCCTTCTTCTGCATGAGAGAAGAGAAGGCTGTGACAGAAATGTCGCGGTCTTTTTTTATTGTTTCATAGGACGCAATTTCCTATGAAACAATAAACGCTCTGCGAGGGTACAAAGCGCCAGTTGTGTTTGTTATGGTCGTGTTTGTTATGCGCTGACAGTACTGATCAAAGGGAATGGTAAGCGTATAAGGAATAAGCTCTCCTTTTGGGGGATATGTTCGCGGGAACTTGAAGAAAATGACATGATTTTCAGAATATAACAAAAAAACAAAATAATTCAAATAATAGTTGACTTTTATGGGGGGATGCGATATACTACATATCGTTGAAACGGCGACTTGTGTTGTCGGGACAATGGTTTGCAGAAGTGGCGGAATTGGCAGACGCGCACGGTTCAGGTCCGTGTGGTAGCAATACCTTGAGGGTTCGACTCCCTTCTTCTGCACGAGGAAAGAGAAGGCTGTGACAGAGATATCACGGTCTTTTTTTGTGTGTGTAAGTGGTGTGAAAATCTTCTTTGGCACGTTTGTTTTCATTCGTCAAATTTTGTTCGTTCTTGTATATTTTACCAAATTATAGTGGTATTGGGAGTGATTTTATGTTACAATATTAAGAAGATTTAAGGAATAATGGATCTTATTATTTACTTTATCTGTTTTTCAGATCGTATCTTATTGGGAGGTAATGGGGAAGTTAAAAACTTAGAGGAGGATGTATGCGTAAGAAAAAACTTTGGAAACAAAAATGCGCGATGGGACTTGCGGTTGCTGTGACGGCAACGAGCGTTCCGACTCCGGCTTTGGCTGGAAAGGCAGAGGTACCGGTTGCAAATGAGACGCAGGTAGAGGGGGAAGACACAGAGTCAGAGTCTGGTGATGTGGCAACATCCTCAGACGCAGATGTAGTCGATGACACCAAGAAACAGGAAGACAAGAAAGAAAAAGAAGAAAAGGTTTCGAAGGCGACGGCTTCCGATGCGGAAGAGAATGACGGAGAAGGCGATCTGATTGACGATGTGACCGTACCGGACAAGGAACAGAAGGCAACATCGAGTGATGCAGATTTGGAAGAACCGGAAGAGAAGGAGCTTCTTTCGGCAAATCAGATTCAGTTGTCTGCGCAGGCAGGACAGAACTTAAACCAGGGTGCGACGATTGATGTCTGGGATGGCATGACGGAAGAGGAGCTGAAAGAAGAACTCAAGCGTGAAGTGTGGGGCGGAGTGGATGCAGACTTCCCGGATACCTGGTATTATCATGCATCAGCGACGACTTTAGGGAGACAGACGACGGACTGGGTTGAGCTTGGTGGAGAAACACTCAACAAGAAACTCAGACTTTCTGTTCAATCAGTAACTTATTCATCCCTGATGGATGTTGCAGTGAGTGGCTCTGCGACTTCTTTCGAGATTGGAATTGGTGCTGCGCGGACGACAAAGACGTATGCTGGAAAGGAATATGTGGAGACTTCCATCGCTGATGGCGAGTATGCTACGGTAAAGATTCGCAAAGAGATCAAGGTAGCATACACGGAGCCGGATGAGACGGAAAATCACGGAACTCTGGTCGGAGAGAAGACGGCAAAACTGCGTCAGAAGTTCACATTTAAGATTACCCCGCAGGTCGGCTGGGTTCCGGAAGTCTCTGTAAGCAATGCTTCTGCAAGTTCCATTGATGTTTCCGTTATCAGAGACGGAGATCAGTATGTCTACACGATTGCAGGGGATGATATCACCGAGGATCTGGAAGTGGAGATCTCCTATCAAGCAGATCGCGCAAACGTGGAGACGATTACACTTGACAGCAACACCAGAGATAATTTCACAGTGAAATATGGCAGTAGTGAAGTGACGGGCGACGCGTTTGATATTAATAAGACGGCGCGCGAGATCTCTATCAAAGCAAAAGACGGATATTTCCTTGCATCTGTGAATGGAAATACGGATCTGTCTGAGGACGATTTCTCAAATGATGGCTGGATGACCTACACGATTGCGGATGGAGAGTCTACGATCAGTGTGGAGACGTTGAAGGCAGAGTTTGTGACGAACGCCAACCCGTGGCTTGCATGGGAGACGGATGATAGCGTAGATGAGGATACCGCAGGTAAGGTTCTTGATGCGGTACTTGACTGGACAAAGACGCTTCCGGGTGAGACCGTGATTTCCAAAGATCAGGTTACGGTGGAATATCTGATGGGAACCGGAGCTGCCACTGGATCGAAGTCATACAAAGAGCTTACCTACGAAATAAAGGGAGCCGATTCCTATCTGTACAAAGGAGCTCATAATTTTGGAGCTGACACAGAGACCGTTCGGATTACCTGGAACGGCTCAAAGCGCTATCCGAAACTGGAGCTGGAGCTGGAGCTGGCACTTCGCCCGGATCGAAGCAACAAGGATATTGTGACGATCAAGACAGCAACCCGTGATGCTATTCAGATCCAGTACAAAGATGCAACCGTAACGGATGACGAACTGCTTCTGGATAAGGACAACCATGAGATCAAGATCTCCGCAAAGGATGGATATTATCTTGAGAGCGTGGATGGCACAATGCTTGGAGACTCTGACTTTACGGCAGCTCATGTTTATGAGTATACCGTACCGGACGGAGCAACCGAGCTTTCCGTCTCTGTCAAGAAGATGAGTTTTGAAGCGAAACAGGACCCGACGCTCAACTGGTATGAGGGAAAGGAGATCGATGAGAGCACCGCTCAGAAGATCATTGAGGCAGTTGTGGACTGGACAGGTACCGTACCGGATGAGTCTGTGATTGACAAGGAAGATTTGAAGGTTGAGTATGCAGCTTCTGATATGCCGGAGTCGAGTCTTTATTCTCCGTACAAGTCTCTGGATCATGATCCAGGCGTGAATTTCCTGGAGCATGAGTTTGGAGATAAAACTTCGGAGAAGATCCGAATTACCTGGAATGGAACAAATCAGTATCGGAAGATGGTATTGGAAGTGACTCTGAATCTGGAGGACACCCGTCTGGAGACCAGCGTGACACTGAATTCCGGTGTGAAGGTTACTTATGTTCCAGAGGATCAGGAGGAAACCTTCAAGCGAGCAGTCTATGAGCAGGTCATCAGCAAGGTAGATCCGCTTGCAGAGAAGCCGGCTTACGAGAAGTTTAAGATTGTCAACAATACGAAGACACTTTTGACCCCAGATTACAATGTGGGAACCAAGGAAGTTCAGGTAACTTATCTTGGCGATGATACTTACAAGTCGAGCAAGGCAACTGTGCAAGTGGAGATCGTGAAGGCAAAGTCTTCTATCCGCGTAAAACAGCTCTACACGATTACTTATGGACAGGAAATTCAGGGAGAGTACATTGTCACGAATCCGGAGGGACTGAAGGTTCTGGCAATCTATGCAGGAGTGAACAGTGATTTTGATGGAACGATTATGTTTAATGTTCCGAAGATCACGGTTGCAGGCATGGATGTGGATCTGGAATCCATCATTCGCACAATTTTCCCGGATGGTGCTTCGATTAGTGATGTTCTGGAATTCCTGAACAGTGATGCGTCTCAGACCGTTCTGAAACTGTTAGAGCAGGCAGGAATCGATACATCCAGCTTTATTCAGGCACTTGAGACGATCAGCAAGTACCTGCCGGATTCTGTGACCTCTCTGCGTGTGCAGTTTGGCACACCGAATCGTGCCGGTATGTATGCGACGGTTGCGATTGTCGCAGATCAGAACTATGAGTCTTCCGTCGGTGTCGGATCTCTGATCATCAAACCGGAGACTCAGGATGTCAGACTTGTATGGAAAAACAATGTGACGACGATCGCGTTCAATGATCGTCCGGCTACCGATGAAGAGGCAGAGAAGCTGTTTGAGGCTGGAATTTATGTATCCGATCAGGAGCAGGTGAACCCGACGACAGAGGTTCGTTACAGCTACAAGGGAACTTCTCTGGCTGGTGTCTACTATGACATGGCTACCCCGGTTCTTGATCCGGGAACTTACACCCAGACGGCTTACATTCGCAATGGAGATCAGCTGGCATGGCCGATTTCTCGTGAGTATACCGTAGAGCTTTCTGATTCCCAGATTCGTTTTGATGATCTGGATGAGGATGGAACGAAGACGGTATTTTACAATGGACAGCCTCAGGGACTGACTGCACAGCTGTACTATGGAAAAGATTTTGATCAGAAGTGTGAGAATGCAGAGCTTCATTACACCTACAACGGATCTTACACAGTTCCGACTGATGCAGGTATTTATGAGGTAGTTGCTGGGTTTAATGGAGACGGATGGCACAAGATTGCACCGCATGTAACGGCAATCCTGATCATCAACAAAGTGACCCCGCAGATTGCGATCACACCGGCTGAGTATACCTACGATGGACAGGCTCACAGTGCAGAGTATCAGGTGACCGGTATTGATGGAGAGGAACTTGCAGGTGTAGAAGCAACGGTTACCTACACCAACATGGAGACTGGAGCAACGTCTCAGGATGCTCCGACCGAGGTTGGCACTTATCATGTGACGGTTACAGTCAAAGATTCTAAGAACTATGGCGCAAACAGCCAGACTGCCGAGCAGGCACTGGTGATCAAGAAGGCAGAGCTGCAGGGAACGAGCGTGGAGATCACGGATCTGGAGCACGTTTATGACGGAAATGTTCACAAGGCAAGTGTGAGCGTAACCGGAGTAGCAGACGAGCAGATTGATGACTATACGGTAACGTATCTGGATGAAGCCGGAGAAGTCGTAGAGAATCCGATCAATGCAGGAACATACAAAGTCATAGTAAAGGTATCGACAGCAAACTACGAGGACTACGAGAGCCCGGCAAGTGAGCTGGTGATCAAGAAGGCAGAGCTGCAGGGAACGAGCGTGGAGATCACGGATCTGG
>ERZ1106915.446-NODE-446-length-60108-cov-5.376884_pt1 | contig 60108 bp, 46 predicted proteins | sample MGYA00403653_ERZ1106915 | MGnify/ENA primary metagenome ERZ1106915 (study PRJEB35170, sample SAMEA104062404) | human gut metagenome | biome: human gut; feature: human-associated habitat; material: faeces | place: Denmark | collected 2012-06-06 ...
TCCTTAGAACAACTTGCTTCGTACAATAGAGCTGATATGTATAAATATAACATGCCATACACTCTTATAAGGCTTTTGTTCACAGAATTATAATGATTGCACTTCTTGTAATTTATATTCGCCTGTTGTATAATTAATCTGATAACGCTGTGCGGACAAGCACAGACATTAGGAGGTTGCAATGGGCGATTTTTTTTCAGAATGGATTGTAAAGAGGAAGACACCGCAGAATGTTAAAGTGATACAGACACTTCTTGTTATCGTATGTGTTCTTTCATGCGCACTTATCATCATACCGTATGTTGGTGTGCTTGTAGTGGCTGTTATTATTTTCCTTACTTATATCTATTTTAAGAACAATGATGTTGAGTGGGAGTATGCTCTTGTTGAAAAGACTATGTATATCGATAAGATTATGAAAAAGTCTAAGAGAAAGAGAATGGGCGAGTACGATCTTACCAAGACTGAGGTTATGGCTCCTGAAGGCTCTGCATATATCAAGGAGTATGACAGCAAGAATCTTAAGGTTATGGATTTTTCTTCACTTATTCCTGAGAATAAGAAGTATGTTATGGTTATTCTTAACAACAATGAGCTTGTAAAGCTTGTGCTTGAGCCTAACGAGAGAATGTTAAAGGAGCTCAGGGATATTATTCCAAGACAGCTTCATATGGATTAATCAATGATGTGAATGGCAGAACTTGTTTTTGCCATTCACATTTTTTAAATGTATGGTTGACATTTGAAATTGGATTTGCTACTATTGATAAAATTAATACTAAGAAAGCGAGGATAATTAAGATGGGTAAGATTATTGGCGATGGCATTACTTTTGATGATGTGCTGCTGGTACCGCAGTATTCGGAAGTTACACCGAATATGGTAGATTTATCAACGAATCTTACAAAGAAGATTAAACTGAATGTTCCTATTATGAGTGCCGGTATGGATACTGTTACCGAACACAGAATGGCGATTGCGATGGCAAGACAGGGTGGAATCGGCATAATCCACAAGAATATGTCCATACAGGCGCAGGCTGAAGAAGTTGATAAGGTTAAGCGCTCCGAACACGGAGTCATCACTGACCCATTTTATTTATCACCTGAACATACACTCCGCGATGCTGACGAGCTAATGGCTAAGTTCCGTATCTCAGGTGTTCCTATCACAGAAGGAAGAAAGCTGGTTGGTATTATAACTAACCGTGACCTCAAGTTCGAGGAAGATTTTAACAAGAAGATTCGCGAGTGCATGACAAGCGAAGGTCTTGTGACTGCTAAGGAAGGAACTACTCTTGAGGAAGCTAAGAAGATTCTTGCCAAGGCGCGCAAGGAGAAGCTCCCTATTGTAGATGACGATTTTAATCTCAAGGGACTTATCACAATCAAGGATATTGAGAAGCAGATTAAGTATCCTTTATCAGCTAAGGATGAGCAGGGAAGACTTCTCTGCGGAGCTGCAGTTGGTATTACTAAGAACATTATGGAGAGAGTTGATGCTCTTGTTGAAGCTAAGGTTGACTGTATAGTAATTGATTCTGCACATGGTCATTCAAAGAACATTATTGATACTCTTAAGATGGTTAAGGCTAAGTATCCTGACCTTCAGGTTATCGCAGGCAATATTGCGACAGGTGCAGCTGCTAAGGCTCTTATCGAGGCAGGCGTTGACGCAGTCAAGGTTGGTATCGGACCTGGTTCTATCTGTACAACAAGAGTTGTCGCAGGTATCGGTGTACCTCAGATATCAGCAGTTATGGATGTATATGAGGTTGCTAAGCAGTATGGCATTCCTGTTATCGCAGACGGTGGTATCAAGTTCTCAGGTGACCTCACAAAGGCTATCGCAGCAGGAGCTGATGTATGTATGATGGGAAGCATGTTCGCAGGCTGCGACGAAGCTCCAGGAGATTTCGAGTTATTCCAGGGACGTAAGTATAAAGTATACCGCGGCATGGGTTCTATCGCAGCCATGGAGAACGGAAGCAAGGACCGTTACTTCCAGACAGATGCTAAGAAGCTTGTTCCGGAAGGTGTTGAAGGACGAGTTGCATATAAGGGTCTTCTTGAAGATACAGTATTCCAGCTTATGGGAGGTCTCCGCTCAGGAATGGGTTACTGTGGAGCACCTACTATTCCATATCTTAAGGAGCATGGACAGTTCGTCAAGATTTCTGCTGCATCACTTAAGGAGAGCCATCCACATGATATTCATATCACAAAGGAAGCTCCTAACTACAGTGTAGACCAGTAAGAGATATACCGGCATTTACAGTATAAATGAATTCCAAGGAGTACCTGAATGAAGAAAGGTATGTTGATTTTGTCAGGAGTGTTGGGGCTATCAATGATAGCCCTGGTGCTCCTGATTATGGTATATATAGCCAGGGATGAGATTATCGGAAGAGGTGATTTAGTGCAGGAGACTGTGCAGAGCACAGAACAGGAATCATCGTCAAGGGCATCGGTTATGCTTGTGACGCTGCCTAAGGAGATTGAACTTCCGGATTGGGCTGATGAATTTAAGGATACAATTACTGAAGACCTGCTTCCTGTTAATGAATATTCAAGACCGGGAGACGAGCTTAAGAAGGTCAATGCCATAGTCATCCACTATGTAGGTAATCCGGGAACAACAGCGGCGCAGAACAGAAGCTATTTTGAGAACATCAGTAAGACAGGTGAAGCGTCCGTCAGCAGTCATTTTATAGTCGGACTTGAGGGTGAGATTATTCAGTGTGTACCACTTGATGAGATTTCTTATGCATCAAATGACCGCAATGAAGACACTATAGCAATCGAGACATGCCATCCTGATGCGACAGGTGCATATAATAAAGAGACATACGATTCAATGGTTAAGCTTACGGCGTATCTGTGTATACTTTACAGCTTAGACCCTGACAAGGATGTTATAAGACATTATGATGTGACAGGCAAGGAATGTCCTAAGTATTTTGTTGATTATGAGAATGAGTGGAATTTGTTTAAAGCACAGGTTAAGAGACAGATGAGCGAAAAATAAAGCGTAGACACATGATTATGTGTTTACGCTTTTTTTTACATGAATTTGCTTACTTTACATGAATCGTTAAGTCCTGAGAACATCATATCTTCGAAGTCATCGCTGCGTCCTTGCGGGATATCGCTGTGGCGTATCATGGCAAGAACCTTGTTCTTCTGGAACATCATGTAGAATCCGAATACATTGGTATATACATGTGTGAATTCGTCATAGCGGATGAAGCTGTGTACATCGCATTCTGGAACGTCAATAAGTATGCCGTTCTCCATTAGACAGAATTCACAAGGTGATGTCTCGGCCGGGTCACGGTGCTTGAGATGATATCGTATGCTTGAATTGAACTGCGTTATAATAAGGAACGGATAGAAGAGAAATACGATGCATATTATCGCCCAGAATGTATCCATGGTTCCGGTGGTCAGACGGTAAGCTGCACATGAGATGCTTACTATCACAAGAGCAATCAAAATAAGCGTTTCTATCTTGGTTCTTACAAATCTGTTCCAGTATGTTATCTTCTTGTATTCTTTGCCATCAGGCTTCTGCGTTGATGTAAATCTGATTACTGTTTTCATGGGTTGCCTTTCTTATGAAATTTACTAGAATAGAGTGGTGTGTGTGGAAAAACTCATTTTGCATTCTGCATGACAGATGCATGCTATAAATGATAAGAGCCTGCTTTGACACCAGTACCATTAGTATAATACATTCTGCATATGCCGTCAAATATTTATTATAACGTCAAGCCGGTTAAAACGGCTCATATTAAAACGGTTTATTCATTAATGGTTCTTGACCTGTGCAGATTAACGTGATATTCTGTTAAAGATGGACAAATGTAATGTTTGGCAACACATACCATTTGGAAGTTAGAGAAATATCTCCAACCTTCAGGGCAGAGTGAGCTGTCATGAATAATATACTTGGCGGCAATTCTCGACTGGCAGTATAGTCTGCGACCCGCAACAGCGGCTGAGTGGGTGCAATTCCCATACCAACGGTACAGTCCGGATGAAAGAAGAAGGCATATGCCTTTAGGAGGATTATTAATGAATAAGAAGTCTTTTCTCAGTGTTCGTGCACTGACCGTTACCGCTATGCTTACAGCGGTATCTTATGTTTTGTATCTGTTTGGATTCAAGATTCCAATAGTTCCCAGTTTTCTGACAATGGATTTTTCGGAGCTTCCGGCTGTCATTGCAGCACTTTCAATGGGACCGGTGTCCGGAGTGTTAGTATGCCTGCTCAAGAATCTGCTGCATCTTGCCATATCACATACGATGTGGGTGGGAGAGCTGTCAAATTTTATACTTGGAGTCGCATTTGTGGTTCCGGTAGGACTCATATATAAGAAGCACAAGACAAAGAAGGGCGCTGTTGCGGCACTCATAAGCGGTGCTGTCATAATGGCTGTTGTTGGAGTTGTATCTAATTATTTTATAATTTATCCGCTGTATGACAAGCTCGCATTCCCTATGGAAGTAATTATCGGAATGTACACAGCGATTCTGCCGGGTATAACATCGCTTCTTCCAGCACTGTTGGTATTCAATCTGCCTTTTACTTTTGTCAAGGCGATGGTGAGCGTGGTTGTGACTTTATTTATTTATAAGCCGCTTTCACCGATTATTAAAGGTAATTATAAGTAAAAATCATAACATGGAAATCCGGAACCAGTCCATCTTCCGGATTTCTTTTTTCTTGCATTGAATACAGTGTTGGTGGTAGAATTAATACTAGGTATGCCGCTTAAGCTTTGACAGCAAAAAAGTGTGTGGGACGGCACATGTCAAAGCAGAAATCATTTTTAATTATGTTGAGATGGACAGCAGAAATTATACGTTCCCGGAATGGAGACAGACATGAATTACAACAAAGAAATTTACGAGCTTATTATGGAACAGAATCTTGAAGATATTTCTTCAAAGGGCTATTTATTTAAGCATAAGAAATCAGGAGCCAGAATTGCGATGGTTTCTAATGACGATGAGAATAAAGTGTTCTGCATAGGGTTTAGGACACCTCCTGCTGACAGCACAGGAGTACCGCATATTCTTGAACATTCGGTGCTTTGCGGTTCTGACAAATATCCTGCGAAGGATCCGTTCGTTGAGCTTGTGAAGGGTTCACTTAACACATTTTTGAATGCGATGACTTTTCCTGATAAGACAATATATCCGATAGCAAGCTGCAATGATGTGGATTATAAGAATCTTACGGACGTGTATATGGATGCAGTTTTTCATCCTAATATTTATACAAGAGAGCAGATATTTAAGCAGGAAGGCTGGCATTATGAGCTTGAGAATGTTGACGCACCTCTTACTTACAATGGAGTTGTCTACAATGAGATGAAAGGTGCTTTCTCGTCTCCGACTCAGAGAGTATACCGCATGTGCCTTAATTCACTCTATCCTGACACTCCTTATGCGACTGAGTCAGGCGGTGATCCGGAGTTCATTCCTGATTTGAGCTATGAGCAGTTCTTAAATTTCCATAAGACCTTGTATCATCCTGCGAACAGCTATATATATGTTTACGGCAACTGTGACATGGAGGAGAGACTTGAGTATTTTGATAGGGAATATTTAAGAAATTATGATGAGATTAAGGTTGATTCGGATATTTCCCATCAGAAGCCGTTTGACAGGCAGGGTAGAGTTGAAGGCGTATACTCTGTGACAGAGGAAGAAGGAACGGAGAATAAGACTTATTTAGCTTATAATGCATCAATCGGCGAGTCGGGAGATATGAAGTTAGCTCTGGCATTTACTGTTCTTGAATATGCTCTTTTTAATGCGCCGGGAGCACCGGTGCGTCAGGCACTCATAGATGCAGGAATCGGTGAGGATGTCAGCGGTTCTTACGATAATTCAATCAGACAGCCGATGGTCACGATAATGTCTACTAATACCAATCCTGACAGAGAGGAAGAGTTTGTAAGAATTATCAGGGAAGCACTTGAAAAGCTGGTAAATGAAGGTGTCAATAAAGATACGCTGAGAGCAGGAATCAATTATAATGAGTTCCGTTACAGGGAGGCTGATTTCGGAAGATGGCCTAAGGGACTTATGTATGGCATAGATATGTTAGGAACATGGCTCTATGACGAGGAGAAGCCTTTCTATAATATGCAGCTTAGCGAGGCTTACGATTTCCTTAAGAAGCAGGTTGACACAGATTACTTTGAGGAGCTTATCAAAAAATATCTTCTTGACAATCCTCATTCCTCAGTTGTCGTGTTAAAGCCTGAGGTCGGATATACAGCAAAATTAGAGGCAGCTACAGCAAAGAAGCTTGCAGAGTATAAAAAGACACTATCTGATGAGCAGCTAAAGGCACTTGTGCATGATACAAAGGCACTCAAGGACTATCAGAGTGAGCCGTCAACAAAGGAGGAGCTTGAGAGCATTCCTCTTCTTAAGAGAGAGGACATAGGAAAGAAGGCTTCTAAGCTTTACAATACACAAAAGAGCATAAGCGGTGTGAAAGTATTACACCATAATATTAACACGAACGGAATCGGATATTTAAGACTCAGCTTTAATCTTGACAAAGTGGATGATGAGCTTCTTGGATACGCAGGACTTCTTGCTAAGGTATTAGGTGCAATCGGTACTGAGAAGTATAGCTTTGTTGAGCTGTCAAATGCTATGGATATAAGAACCGGCGGAATCAATGTAAGCACAGGACTTACACCTTTTGTTAAGCCTTCAAAGGATTATCGTTATTCTCTTGACATTGCGGGAAAGGCTCTTTACGGCGACCTTGCAGCACTGACAGAGCTTATGGAAGAGATTATGAATCATACGATATTTGATGATTATAAGCGTCTTAAGGAGATTATCGGAGAGACAAAGGCGGGCATTCAGATGAGAATGCAGAGTACCGGAAATGCAGTCGGAGTAGCTGAGCTTGCGGCTCAGATAAACGAGAGCGGAGCAGTGAGAAAGCAGATATCGGGAAGAGGCTTCTACAGCTTCCTCGATGATGTGTATAAGAATTATGATGAGAAGAAAGAGTCACTTGTGGCAGGCATGAAAAAGGCAGCTGAAAAGATATTCACTAAGTGCAATCTCATCGTATCATACACTGCCGATGACAAGGGATATGAGCTTATAAGCAGGCTTGTAGGTGAGCTTGTCGACACATTGGCTTCGGATGAGCTTCCTGTTGTGTCGAGAAAGCTTGAGCTTAAAAAGACAAAGCTTGCACTTAAGACAAGCGGACAGGTCAACTTTGTGTGCCGCGTTGGTGATTACTCTAAGGCCGGAGTGGAGTACACAGGTGCGATGAGAATACTTTCAAGTATGATGAATAGCGATTATCTGTGGAACAACATCCGTGTAAAGGGCGGTGCATACGGTTGCGGTGCTGCATTTGGAGGATTTGCAAGCTCTCTTGGTGCGTTCACATCCTACAGAGATCCGAATCTTGAAAAAACCAATGAAATATATGAAAAAGCTCCGGAATATGTTGAGAATTTTGAGGCAGATGAACGTGAGATGACTAAGTATGTGATAGGTACAATATCAGATCTTGATATTCCAAAGACACCTTCAGCAAAAGGCTCAGCTTCATTTGATGCATATATCGGAGGACTTACGGAGCAGATGCTTCAGAAGGAGAGAGACGAAGTCTTAAATGCGACCGTGGATGACATAAGGTCACTTCATGGAATGGTAAAAGCTGTGCTTGATGACGGATATTTATGTGTAGTCGGAAACGAAGATAAGATAAACGGTGCGAAGGACATGTTCGATGTTATAGAGCCTCTCGCATAGGGAAAGGGATAAAATGGCTGAATTAAAGACAGGTTTCGTGGCGCTCATCGGGCGCCCGAATGTTGGCAAATCAACACTTATGAACAGGCTTATAGGACAGAAGATTGCAATTACATCCAACAAGCCGCAGACAACAAGAAACAGGATACAGACGGTTTATACGGAAGAGAGAGGACAGATTATCTTTCTTGATACACCTGGAATTCACAAAGCAAAGAATAAGCTTGGCGAATATATGGTAAATGCGGCAAAGCAGACGATGAACGATGTCGATGTTGTGCTATGGCTTGTAGAACCGACAACATATATCGGTGCCGGAGAGCAGCAGATTGCGATGAACTTAAAAAACTGCAAGAAACCGGTAATTCTTGTCATTAATAAGGTAGATACCGTCAAGAAGGAAGAGGTTCTTAAGTTTATCGATGCATACAGGAACATTGTCAATTTTGATGAGATAGTTCCTGTGTCGGCACTCAAAGGTCAGAATACGGATGACCTTGTAGATGCGATTTTTAAGTATCTGCCTTATGGCCCTATGTATTATGATGAAGATACAGTAACAGACCAGCCTATGAAGCAGATAGCGGCAGAGCTTATCAGAGAGAAGGCATTAAGATGCTTAAGCGATGAGATTCCTCACGGAATAGCCGTGACAATAGAGCGCATGAGAGAGAGACTTGACGGAAGCAATATCATAGATATCGATGCGACTATTATATGTGAGAGAGATTCGCATAAAGGAATAATCATCGGCAAGGGCGGAGAGATGTTAAAGAAAATAGGCTCCGCTGCACGTTTTGAGATAGAGCGCATGATGGATATGCAGGTCAACTTAAAGTTATGGGTAAAAGTTAAGAAAGAATGGCGTGACAATGATCTGCTTATGAAGAATTATGGATACGATGAGAAAGCATTAAAAAAATAGGCATAGTATGTCAGAGGTATATATTAGCATCGTATTTAAGGGTTGAAGGCTGATGATTTTATAAGTCAAGGATACTTCGCAGGCAGAAATATAATGAATATATGCGGATGACAGCATATAGAATGTTAGGTTAGGTATTTACAGATGGCAGAAGTAATAGAAGTGACAGGAATGGTTATAGCTTCGGGACCGGTAGGAGAATATGATAAGAGAGTTGTGCTGTTGACAAGAGAGCTAGGCAAAATAAGCGCTTTTGCAAGAGGAGCGAGAAAGCCGGGAAATGCTCTGATGGCAGCCTGTGAGAGCTTTGCTTTCGGGACATTTTTCATATATCCGGGAAGAAATTCATATACTGTCGAGAAAGCTGCCATAAAGACGTACTTCCGCGAGCTTGCCGATGACCTTGTCGGAGCATGCTATGGGTACTATTTTCTTGAGTTTGCGGATTATTTTGCCAGAGAAAATGAGGATGAGACGGCTATGCTCAATCTCATATATCATTCACTTAGAGCGCTTCTTGACAAACGTATACCGGATAAGCTTGTCAGGGCAGTTTATGAGTTAAAGCAGCTTGTTATAAACGGAGAATATCCTGAATTTTTCTGCTGTACATCCTGTGGGGCGGCGGAAGATATTGAAGGATTCTCGATTTCATCAAACGGTGTGTTGTGCCATTCATGTCTTGGAAAGAAGGATACAATACGTATCCTGCCGGCAACTTTATATACATTGCAGTTTATTGTGGCAACACCATGTGAGAAATTGTATTCATTTACTGTAAAGGATGAAGTGCTTGCAGAGCTTACGGAAGTGATGAGATGCTGTATTTTGAAATATCTCGATAAGAGAATGAAATCACTTGATATGCTCGAACTGGTAGATAAATGATTTTGCCTTGCAATTATGTTAAATGTGTTGTAAAATTTTGCACATGCACAAAAAGTATTATAAGCGATAATGCGAAGGAGAGAATAATTATGGAAAAGACAATGGACAAGATTGTAGCCCTTGCTAAGGCGAGAGGTTTTGTATATCCGGGGTCTGAGATTTACGGAGGACTTGCAAATACATGGGATTATGGTAATCTCGGTGTTGAGCTTAAGAACAATGTAAAGAAGGCTTGGTGGAAGAAGTTCGTTCAGGAGAGCCCATATAATGTTGGCGTTGACTGCGCTATCCTTATGAACCCTCAGACATGGGTTGCATCAGGACATCTCGGAGGTTTTGCAGACCCTCTTATGGATTGTAAGGAATGCCATGAGCGCTTCAGAGCTGACAAGCTTATTGAGGACTGGTGTGCAGAGAATAATTATGAGCTTGAAGGCTCAGTCGATGCATGGAGCCAGGAGCAGATGAAGAATTTCATCGATGAGAAGAATATTGCATGTCCTACATGCGGCAAGCATAACTTTACAGATATAAGACAGTTCAATCTTATGTTCAAGACTTTTCAGGGTGTTACCGAGGATGCGAAGAACACAGTTTATTTAAGACCGGAGACAGCACAGGGTATCTTCGTAAACTTTAAGAATGTACAGAGAACTTCAAGAAAGAAGGTTCCTTTCGGTATCGGACAGATTGGTAAGTCATTCCGTAACGAGATTACACCGGGTAACTTTACTTTCCGTACAAGAGAGTTCGAGCAGATGGAGCTTGAGTTCTTCTGTAAGCCTGGCACAGACCTTGAGTGGTTCCAGTACTGGAGAGGCTTCTGCCGCGACTGGTTACTTTCTCTTGGAATCAAGGAGGACGAGATGCGTCTTCGTGACCATTCTCCTGAGGAGCTCTGCTTCTATTCTAAGGGTACAACAGATATCGAGTTCTTATTCCCATTCGGATGGGGCGAGCTCTGGGGTATAGCTGACAGAACAGACTATGACCTTACACAGCATCAGAATACATCAGGTGAGGATATGTCATATTTTGATGACGAGACTAAGGAGAAGTACATTCCTTACGTTATCGAGCCATCACTTGGTGCTGACCGTGTTACACTTGCATTCCTCTGCGCTGCTTATGATGAGGAAGAGATTGGAGAGGGCGATGTAAGAACAGTTCTTCATTTCCATCCTGCAATCGCTCCTGTCAAGGTTGGTGTGCTTCCGCTCTCTAAGAAGCTCAACGAGGGTGCCGAGAAGGTATTTGCAGAGCTTTCTAAGACTTATAACTGTGAGTTCGATGACAGAGGAAATATCGGTAAGAGATACAGAAGACAGGATGAGATTGGTACACCTTTCTGCGTAACATACGATTTCGACTCTGAGACAGACAACTGTGTTACAGTCCGTGACCGTGACACAATGGAGCAGGAGAGAGTTGCTATCGCAGACTTAAAGGCTTACTTTGAGAAGAAGTTTGAGTTTTAAGATAAAAAAGACTTATCCGCTTATGCTTTAACTATAAGAAAGAAGTGTGAGTTGTTGCGGATAAGCATATATTGAAATATTATTTCCCCTTTTAGTACATTGAGGAATTTGAGATTGCTTATGTACCGGAAGGGGAATTTTGAAAATGCAGGTAAAATAACAATATAAAAAGAAAATGGAGATTATCATGAATACAGAATGGTCACTCGATGAGATTTATAAGGGTTTTGACGATGAAGCCTATGAGGCAGATTTTAAGGCGCTTGAGGAGGAGCTTGTAAGCTTTTGCAAGGCTGTGAAGGCTGCTGACAGGGAGCTTAAGGATAAGGTTGAAGAATTGCTGGCATTTGAGGAGAATATCACGCTGTCAGCAGGTAAATTGAGCCTCTATATCGGTCTTAGAGAGTCAGTCAACACTGACGATGGCAGTATAATGGCACAGTCTAACCGTTTTAGCAAGGTGTTTTCTTCCGGAAGCGCAGCGTTTTCGGGGGCATCAAAATTATACGCATCAATTCCGGATGTGGATGCATTTGCAAAGGAGAGCGGTCTTATTGCAAAGTACACATACAAGCTTAAAAGTGCCAAGGAAAATGCAAAGCATCTGTTAAGTGACGAGGTTGAGGAGATTATCTCACAGCTTGATATGACCGGAGGTGCTGCATGGGGTAAGCTTCAGACATATCTCACATCGACACTTAAGGTTGACTACGAAGGCAGAACGGTAACTTTATCTGAGATAAGAAATCTTGCCTACAGTGATGATGCGGCAGTCCGCAAGAGCGCTTATGAGGCTGAAATTAAAGCATATGAGAAAATTGCCGATTCTGTTGCGTTTGCACTCAACAATATCAAGATGCAGGTGAACACATTATGCGAAAAGAGAGGTTATGAGTCGGCTCTTGACATGACACTTGCAAAATCCGATATGAAGAAGGAGACACTCGATGCCATGCTCACAGCAATCAAGGAGTATCTTCCTGTTTTCAGAAAGTATTTAAGAAAGAAGGGCGAGCTCCTCGGACATAAGAACGGACTTCCTTGGTATGACCTTTTTGCACCTATAGGAAAAGCGGAAAAAAGCTACAGCATTGATGAAGCTAAGGAATATCTTGTAAATTGTTTTTCGGGATTTACACCGGGCATGGCTTCACTCATGAAGGAAGCTTTTGAGAATTCATGGATTGACTTCTATCCTAGAAAAGGCAAGGAGGGCGGAGCTTTCTGTGCTGATGCCAACTTCATAAGACAGAGCCGTATACTGACTAACTATGACGGAACATTCGGCGCTGTCGACACGCTTGCACATGAGCTTGGTCACGCATACCACAACAGACAGCTTGAGGATGTTGACATACTTAATCAGGGAGCACCTATGCAGCTTGCAGAGACAGCTTCGACCTTCAATGAAGTATTTTTAGGAAAGTATGCGCTCTCTAAGGCGAGTGATTTGGAAAAAATAAGCCTTATTGACAGTGATTTAAAGGAGCAGACACAGTGCATAGTTGATATCTATTCAAGATTCCTCATTGAGTCGGCTGTGTTCGAGCAGAGTAAGAACCGTTTCTTAATGGCAGACGACTTGAAGGAAATCATGCTCGATGCTCAGAGACAGTCCTACGGTGACGGACTTGACGAGAACACAATGCATCCTTATATGTGGGTATGCAAGGGACATTATTACAGTTCGGGGCTTAGCTATTATAACTTCCCATATGCATTTGGCAATCTTTTTGCACTCGGTCTTTACAGTCTTTATAAGGAGGAGGGCGACAGCTTCGTTCCTAAGTATAATAAGATGCTTGCCTCAACAGGCTGTCATTCAATCGAGGATGTTGCAGCGACTATGGGAATCGATGTCACCAATCCTGATTTCTGGAGAAGCAGCTTGAAGCTTATTGAGGCTGAGGTTTGTGAGTTTTGTAAATTAGCATAAGCTGAAAAGAGAGGTGTTTGATATGGGAACAGATATAAGGCAGCAGGCATATGCTGCGGCACATGAGCTTTTCGAGTGCGCCGGACTTAAGGCGGGACAGATTATGGTCATAGGCTGCTCTACAAGTGAGGTTGTCGGCAGCAGGATAGGAACCAACTCGGATGTCGATGTGGCACTTGAACTTTTTCTTGGAATAAAAAAGGCTCTTGACGAGAAAGGTGTATATTTAGCGGCGCAGTGCTGTGAACATCTCAATAGAGCTATTGTTGTGGAGGAAGCAGCAGTGCCTGGAGCAGATATAGTGAATGTAATTCCGCAAAAGAAAGCAGGAGGTTCATTTGCGACACAGGCATATGCGCATTTTGAACATCCGGTTGTACTTGAGCAGATTAAGGCTCATGCAGGGCTTGATATCGGAAATACTTTGATTGGCATGCATCTTAAAGCTGTTGCGGTTCCGGTTCGACTGTCCATTGACCATATCGGACATGCGGCGCTTGTGGCGGCGAGAACCAGACCAAAGTTCATCGGAGGCTGCCGCGCGGTCTATGATGATACATTGGGTGTTGACCACAGGAATGATTAGTGCAGAGCTTTAAGAAAAGCCGATGGAACAGACTCATCACAGCTTCAGGTTTAGTGGCTTGATATGGTTGCAGCAGTGACAGGAAGAGAGTAAGCCTTGTTGGTGATATATTGTATCGGGCTGAATGAGATTAATTATAATGAACAAAAATCCGTGAATCCGAAGGTATATTCACAGTCGGCGGATGGCAGGTCTGTTTTCATGATGATTTCTACACGCTAAGATGGGATATGATTTCAGAAGAAATTTTAAAGCGTGAAAAATCAGAATACCGCTGGCATAAGGAGAATTTTAATGTATAAATGTGATAAATGCGGCTGTGAGCATACATCAAGGACAGTCTGCCCTAAATGCGGAGCTCCGGTTATTATTGTTAATGAGGACTATCTTCTTAGACGGCAGCAATGGGAAGAACAGCAGAAGAATAATCTAAGATATAAGAAAAAGGGTGAGAGGGAAAATTCTAAAGCCGGATGGAATTTTCCTAGTGGGATATCCGGAGATAACACGAATGATTTTTCATCGGCCGGAGGAAGAAATACAGGCAGTGAATCGGGCAGAAAAAGAAACGAAGGCAGTGATTCATCAGGAAGCAGTGATATAAATTTAAAAGACAAAATAATAGATATAAAAAATACAATACTGACAGCTATCCGCAATAAAAAGTCCGTTTCGGATGAGGAAAAGAGAAAAAAAGAGCGTGAAAATAATGCAGCCGCCCTAAAGGATAACCGCAGGGAACAGAAGCTTAAAAAAAGAAGAAAGAAGCTTATTATGTCCGTTTCGGTGGCAGCCGGTATAATTGTGGCTGCTGCGGGTGTCACTGCCGGAATAAAAATCTATAAGAGCATCGATAGAAGCGATTTAAGATATTTTGACGGACATGCGCTTTTATCGGTTGACAATGGAGTTCTGCTTAACTTGAACAGGGATGACGCTGATTATTCATTGCTAACATACACAGAAGGGCTTAATGCCGCACTTCTAAAAGATACGGCAGCCGGTATGTCTTTGATTGGCTGGTATGATGGAAGAGAGTACAAGCTGATGTCTGATATCGGATATATTACAGATGAGTATATGCTTTCTGAGTCGGGAAGATATCTCGCATATGTTCTGTACAGTGAGGATGATGAGAAATATTTTCTTGTTATTTATGACCTTTCGGATGGGAAAAATGTATTTTATGATACGGACAGAAGAATCAAGCTTGTGGCTGTGAATGAAGCAGGAAGAGTGCTTTTTAATGAGATTGATACAGGAGATTATTCAACTGTTGTCGGAATTGATTTTTACGCAGCTGATTTATCTAAAAGGTTAATGATTGCCGGAAATGCAAGTGATACAGGCTATGACAAAGATAGCGACGAGGCGGTATTTATAAAAGACAGAAGTCTCTATGCATGTGCTGTTTCAAAGAATGTTATCGATAAATATGAGGACATAATTTCGGACAAGGAGCATATATTTGTAAATGAGGGTGTCGATGCGATTGTTCAAAATATTCTAGGAAAGGCTGTCCTTTATATAACGGATGAAAAGCTATGGATATATGAAAATGGTCAGAGTTATCCTGCGGTTGAAAATACAGATACATCCGATGAATTTTATTATGATGGGGACATGAATCTCTACTACAGAGCTAAAGATAAGCTCTATTATGTTGAGCAGAACTGCAGTGCAGACGTGAAGACTGATACTAAGAATAAGTCATCGATAAGCCGGCAGCAGGAGGATTTAGAAGCTATGGAGGCGGGAACTGCTGTGATGGTTTTGGAAAATATATCGGGAGATATTGTAGCGGATGATGATGGTTCACTCTGGTGTGTAAATGATGGAGGAACGCTGTTTAAGGTAAGCAAATCAGATGTCAATGAGATTGATACCGGTGTGAGAGCCTGTGTAAAAATACTTGGCTTGGGAGGCTGTGCATATTACAAGGAAAGCCGGATTGTCTTCTGCTATGGAAAAGGTGGGAAAAATAAGCTTGTATATGAAGATACAGGTGTAAATATGATATCAGGATTCGATGCAGCTAAGTCAAAAAAATTCCTGTATTATGTTGACCAAAGCAGTATATTGTGGAAAATAGCCAAAAATGGAAAAACTAAGGAAAGCCTTGGTTTTGCAAGTCTGATAGGCATTTTTGACAATAAATAGATGCTCGTTATAAAAATAACAAGCCCGTCAAGCCTTTTTACATAAAATTAATAAAATTGCATAATAAATGAAAGTACTTACACGTTTTTTTGTAAATTTTGTGAACTATTTTCGAAATTAATTGTGGAAATTTTCACAAAGTATGATATACTTTTATCAGTGCTTGATGGCGACATCAAAAAAGCAATACTAATTTTGCTAATAAAACTATTTATGTAATTAGGAGGAATTGCAATGGCTAACAAATGGGTATATACCTTCAAGGAAGGTAACATGACCATGAGAAATCTTCTCGGTGGCAAGGGTGCTAACCTTGCTGAGATGACAGAGATTGGGCTTCCGGTACCACAGGGTTTCACTATAACAACAGAGGCTTGTACTCAGTACTATGAGGACGGTCGCAAGATTAACGATGAGATTATGGCACAGGCTATGGAAGGTGTAGCTTGGATGGAGAAGGAGAACGGAAAGAAGTTCGGTGATCATAAGAATCCCCTTCTTGTATCTGTTCGTTCAGGTGCCAGAGCCTCAATGCCGGGCATGATGGATACTATCCTTAACTTAGGTCTTAATGATGATGTTGTTGCCGCTATGATTGCCGGTAATCCGGATCCTAAGTTCGAGCGTTTTGTATATGATTCATATAGACGTTTTATCCAGATGTTCTCAGATGTGGTTATGGAGGTTGGTAAGAAGTACTTCGAGCAGCTTATCGACAAGATGAAGGAAGAGAAGGGCGTTAAGTATGATGTAGACCTTACGGCTGCTGACCTTAAGACATTGGCCGAGCAGTTCAAGGCTGAGTACAAGAATCAGTTAGGCACAGACTTCCCATCAGATCCTGTTGAGCAGTTAAAGCTTGCTATCGAGGCTGTATTCCGTTCATGGGACAACCCAAGAGCTAATGTATACCGCCGTGACAATGATATCCCTTATTCATGGGGAACAGCTGTTAACGTAATGCCTATGGTATTCGGTAACTTAAATGATAATTCAGGCACAGGTGTTGCATTTACCCGTGACCCTGCTACAGGTGAGAAGAAGCTCATGGGCGAGTTCCTCACAAATGCACAGGGCGAGGACGTTGTTGCCGGTGTACGTACACCAATGCCTATCACTCAGATGGCTGAGAAGTTCCCTGAGGCTTATGCGGACTTCATCAAGGTCTGCGATATTCTTGAGGGACACTACCATGACATGCAGGATATGGAGTTCACGGTTGAGAACGGTAAGCTCTATATGCTTCAGTGCCGTAATGGTAAGAGAACAGCTCAGGCTGCTCTTAAGATTGCATGTGATTTGGTTGATGAGGGAATGAAGACAGAGCAGGAAGCTGTTGCAATGATTGACCCTCGTAACTTAGATACATTATTACATCCACAGTTCGATGCTAAGGCTCTTAAGGCTGCCACACCACTTGGAAAGGGACTCGGTGCTTCTCCTGGTGCTGCCTGCGGTAAGGTTGTATTCACAGCCGATGATGCGGTTGAGTGGAAGGCAAGAGGTGAGAAGGTTGTTCTTGTCCGTCTTGAGACATCACCTGAGGACATCACAGGTATGAAGGCTGCTCAGGGTATCCTTACAGTCCGCGGTGGTATGACATCACACGCTGCCGTTGTTGCCCGTGGTATGGGTACATGCTGTGTATCCGGCTGTGGCGATATCAACATGGATGAGGAGAACAAGAAGTTCACACTCAATGGACAGACATTCACAGAGGGTTCAGAGATTTCTATTGACGGTACAACAGGTAACATCTATGCAGGTCTTATCCCTACAGTAGATGCAACTATTGCAGGTGAGTTCGGACGTATCATGGCCTGGGCTGACAAGTACAGAAGACTTAAAGTAAGAACAAATGCAGATACACCGGCAGATGCTAAGAAGGCAAGAGAGCTCGGTGCAGAAGGTATCGGTCTTTGCCGTACAGAGCATATGTTCTTCGAGGAGAGCAGAATCGCTGCATTCCGTGAGATGATCTGCTCAGACACAGTAGAAGAGAGAGAGAAGGCTCTTGAGAAGATTCTTCCATATCAGCAGGATGACTTCACTAAGCTCTACGAGGCTCTTGAGGGCAATCCAGTATGTATCAGATTCCTTGATCCACCTCTTCATGAGTTCGTTCCTACAGATGATGAGGATATCAAGAAGCTTGCCGAAGCACAGGGCAAGTCAGTTGAGGATATCAAGAACATAATCGCATCTCTCCATGAGTTCAACCCTATGATGGGTCACAGAGGCTGCCGTCTTGCCGTAACATATCCTGAGATTGCCAAGATGCAGACTAAGGCTGTCATCCGTGCAGCTATCACAACCAAGAAGAATCATCCGGACTGGGAAGTTAAGCCTGAGATTATGATTCCGCTTGTATGTGAGGTTAAGGAGCTTAAGTTCGTTAAGAATATCGTTGTTGAGACGGCAGACGCTGAGATTGCCGCTTCAGGCATCGACCTTAAGTATGAGGTTGGTACAATGATCGAGATTCCAAGAGCTGCTCTCACAGCAGACGAGATCGCTAAGGAAGCTGACTTCTTCTGCTTCGGTACTAACGACCTCACACAGATGACCTTCGGTTTCTCCCGCGATGATGCAGGCAAGTTCTTAAATGCTTACTATGACACCAAGATTTTCGAGAATGACCCATTTGCTAAGCTTGACCAGACAGGTGTAGGCAAGCTCATGGAGATGACTCTCAAGCTTGGCAGACCGGCTAACCCTAACCTCCATGTAGGTATCTGCGGTGAGCACGGCGGCGACCCAACATCCGTTGAGTTCTGCCATAAGATTGGACTTGACTATGTATCATGTTCACCATTCCGTGTGCCTGTAGCAAGACTCGCTGCTGCGCAGGCTGCTATTGCTGAGAATGCAGGAAGGTAATTAATTATTGTTATTGCTTGTCCTAAATCTTAAATTAATATCTAAGTATATTCTTTTATCAGCCCCGCATTTTTGTGGGGCTGATATATATTCTATTTTTCGTCTATGCTGCTGTATTAACAGGCTATAGGCAGAGAAATCTATAGAAATCCCGGTTTTGAGTCAAAATATCGGTCTGTTAGCTGCTTTTTAGCTGGTTATGGGCAGAGAAAACTATAGAAGTTCCAGTTTAAAGTCAAAATATCAGTCTAACAGTTGCCTCACAGCAAGCTGTAAGCAGAGAAATCCGATAAATTCCCAGAAAATCAATTAAAAATCAGTCTAAAAGCAGTGCAGGTAGCCTTTAAGGGCAGAAATTAATTATCAATACAGCCATAAAATCAGTCCATGCTGCAATTTTTGCCTGATACGGACTTAGAAAAACAGTGAAAATCTGAGCACAAGAAAAAACAATTAAAAAAATCAGTCTAAATAATAGCATTTGATTTGCAATAGGCAGAGCAGTTATAAGGAAAATAAGATTATAAGTCAAAATATTAGTCTATTGGCTACAAAATAGTATGTCATGGGCAGAGAAAACAGGAGGAAGAAGTTATAGACATTGAGAAAAGAATATCAGAATTAAAATATACTCTGGAGAAGATAGAGCATTATTTGGAACATGTCCCGGAAGGCAGTCTTAAGATTCAAAACCGTTGCAAAAAGACATATTATTATCATCAATATAAGAATGAAGAAAATAATTCCTACGTCAAATCATATATAGGCAGGAAGAATGAGCAGCTTGCGAGAAGATTGGCTCAAAAAGGATACTACATAAAAGTGAAGCATGATATGTTAACGGAAGAAAGAAAACAGATTACAGTTCCAGTCAGAGTAAGCGTCAAAGAGAAGCTCAGAATGTGGAAAAATGAAAGCTATGAACCTTATCAGAAATATCAGGAGAATTTAAAATATGAGACAGATAACGGAGAAATGGTGCGCTCTAAGTCTGAAGTAATTATAGCTAACGCGCTGGCTAAATATAGTGAACACTTATTGTATAAGTATGAGCGGCCATTAGAAGTGAGCATATCAGGAAATTCACAGCTTATCCATCCGGATTTTACGATAATAAATATTCATACCGGAAAAATTGTATATTGGGAACATGCCGGACGCATGGATGATGAAAAATATGCAGATGACTTTGTTAAAAAGATGAATATATACATGGAAAATAAGTTATTTCAAGGCGATGATGTTATTGTTACATATGAGACTGTGAATTGCCCGCTTAATATTCGTAATGTGAAAATGCTTGTTATGAGGATGGTGGGAGAATAGAGTGTATATATAGTATAGAAATCATAATTATAATAACTGTACAATTATATAATTGTCAGTTATACTGTAAATTATTTAGATTTAAACATTGAGAATAAAAAATCCGATGAGGCACCATAATGTGTAAAATATGGATAATCACATTTGCTTATATTAAGAGATAAAATACCAATGTGAAAACTCCCAGAGCTTAGACAGAGTTCTGGGAGTTTTTATATGCATAGATAAATCTAAAAGAAAAATTTTGATAAATCATCACAAGACAAATTAGCAGGTTCTTTAATTAATGCAGATTCAACACTTGATAAAGTATCTAAAGATGAGTACTTACCAAAATATTTTTCGACTTCATTGTATGTTGATAGTGTTTTTCCTCTTTTACATAGGAAAATTACATCACCATTTTTTTTGTCTCTTACTTCGATTTTTTCATATACCCAATATGCAAGATTATCGGAGTTGACTTGGTATACAGAAAGTGTTTGATAAAATAAATGAATCTCTGGATTAAGTTCGCTGCCAAAGTCAGTTGTGAAGTAGCATTTTATAGAATCTGAAATAGGTTCTGGTTTTATTATTGGCTTTAATAATATTGGTTTAACATTAAGAAGAACTTTGGTTGCTTTGATGTGATTAAAATCTTTTGTAGAAGGCAATTTATTTTTAATTGTGAAATCAAATTCACTTTCTTGTTGAGGATTTGCATCACACCCATATTCATGAAATAGTGAGAGCATATATTCGCCTCGACTTTTATTGCAAAGTTTAGCATGTTTATCGATTTCAGCCAAATCAGCAGCACTTACACGTATTGTAAGGGATGATGTTTTTTTTTCAGCTTCAACTGCTGAAGCTATTGTTGATGCAGTTCCTGATGTTTCAATTATCATTATTATACCTCCATATGTAATTAAGCACCCATGTAAATTATAATCTTATTTCCCCTGTGTGTAAATATAATTTAAGCATATACAATATGAAAAAGCAAATAATATGGGTTGTTTTAATATTTTCAAATGGTTCTCTTGACAAATAAAATGTTTTGGTATATCCTTTATCTCGGAAATAAGCAATGAAGCAATTAGGCACTCATGTAATACATATGGAGCGAGAGGTATTTTAAGAATTTCCATTACAATGCTACGAATCATTAGGTAACGAGATATAGTCTGAACGATATAGAGGGCAACAGGTAGAGCCATAGTATTATTTTAAGGATAAATATGCTAAGTATTGGAGTTGCTGGAGGATATCGAAAATAATAAAGATACTATTAAATTAAGAATATTAAAGCAGTTGTTTATGCGGTATGTTACAACTTAACATATAACTTTAAAAACATTGAAAGGAGCGAGGCAAATGAATAATGAATCAGAATTACTGATAATGGGTAAAACCTTGGGTGAATACAACAAAGCTGTAGGTAATGCACAGCTTGAACGAGTGATGCTATTAGATGGACCAATAGGAGGTGTTTCTAGAGTATATGGAAGAGTATATGTAAACCATGAAATAGGAATAAAGGATGTTTATAATGATAAGTATATAACAAATGTCCATTTTAATTTTAAGAGTTTTTATGATTGCAGTCAGCGAATACTTCTAGAAAATTTAGGTAATCGCATTGTGGAGGTAGAAGGTATAAACGGACAATATCAAAAGAGAGACGGGTCAATGAGATATTGTTTAAATTTTGTGAGAGTTATAAATGTTTTGTAGTTTTTTCAATGAGCAGTGATTAAAGCCTTGTACATATTGTAAATGAAAATGTGAGTGGCAAAGCAGAAAAATTATTTTTGAGGATAGAAGACGTTGCTACCTGATTGGCACATATAATAAGTTCCGAAGGATTACCTTTTGTGTAAATCAGATGACACTAAATATATTTTAGTGTATAATTAATAAGTGCATTGATGTAGATATGGTTTTATTTTGACTTGAATGTATGTAAAAAAACAGACAAGATAAATTAAGGAGAATAAAATGTCAAGAATCTTATGCTCCACGGGAGCTTTTTTAGGCAAGCCGAATAATAATGATTATAGGCTGTTAAAGGAATATGCACCCAAGCTTGAGTGTGACGGTTTGGAACTTATGATGAGTAGCTCATGGTATTCGGAAATTGACCATATTGCTGATGCAATCAGGTCATACGGTCTTACAATACCAGTGTTTCACAGTCAGAAATCACTTGGAGAATCAATGAGTGGAATGAAAGTTGATTTCTCAAATGGGAAATTTAATGAATATATTATGACAAAGGAAGAGGATGAGGAGACATTTAAAGAGGGGACGGACAGATTCATTAAGAATCTTCGATTGGCTAAGAAGGTTGGTGCCGGGAAGATGGTACTTCATCTGTGGAATGGATTGGTATCCGACAAAAATATACAGAAAAATATACAAAGATTCGGGATATGGAAAGATATGTCAGACGGAGAAGGTATAAGCCTTTTAGTTGAGAATGTAATCTGCAACAATCATGACCCGCTTTATAATATGAAGCTTGTCGCCAAGGAATATGAGGATGCGGGTTTTGTGTACGATACGAAGATGGCGGAATTTCATGGGCAGACAATGAAGCTGTTTGATTCGGAGTACGAATCTTTAGTCCGTGATGGCAGAATAAAGCATCTGCATCTTAATGATTATGGCGGAGGATATAAAGATTGGAATAATATGCAGATACTGCCTGTCGGACATGGACATGTTGATTTTGATTTGTTTCTCGTAAGACTTGCGGCGTATGGATATTCAGGGGATTGCACAGTTGAAGCGACTGTGGTAGATAAGGATGGAAAAGTTGATTTTTCTATGCTCAACGAATGCTTTAACAATATAAGAGAGTATATGAATAAAGTTTGCAGGTAGGAGTTTTTTTATATGAGCAGGAAGCGAAAGCGGATTGCAAATATAATTGACTTCATAAATGTGGCGTGAAGTACATAAAAAATATATTTAACGGAGCATGAGTAAAGATGATAAGTTCGTTGTTGGTTGCAGTTATTTATCTTATTTTTATAAGTCTGGGTCTGCCGGATTCGCTGCTCGGCTCAGGATGGCCTGTTATGCAGGGCTATTTTGATGTGCCATCATCGTATGCCGGATATGTCTCTATGACGATATCTTTTATGACAATTATTTCAGCACTTGCAAGTCCTAAGCTGATAAGCAGAATACATACTAAGTGGATTGTGATTGTTTCCATTCTGCTTACGATATTTGGTTTGATTGGGTTTTCTCTGTGTACAAGTTATGGAATGCTTTTTATTTTTGCTGTGCCTTATGGATTGGGTGCAGGTGCAATAGATTCGGCTATTAATCATTATGCAGCGAATAATTATTCATCGTCAATAATGAATTTTCTGCATTGCTTTTATGGTGTTGGAGCGGTTATAAGTCCGAATATAATGGCTGCTGCACTGCGGTATGCAGGATGGAGTGAGGGGTATCGCTGGACAGCGTATGTTCAGATGGGAATACTTTTTGTGTGTATTATATCGCTTCCGCTTTGGAAAAAGAATGAAGCGGGAGCGACAAAAGAGGAAGAGTATACTTCAAGCATTAAGGAGACTATTAAGGTTCCGGGGGTTATGTTTACTCTTGTGTCATTCTTTGCATATTGTGCCGGTGAAGCTACATGCTTTTTATGGACTTCAAGCTATTTTGACGGGACAAGAGAGGGTATGTCGGAAGGGCTTATCGCATCATTCGGTTCATTGATATTTGGTGGCTTGATGTTCGGAAGGCTTATTGCCGGATTTGTTTCGGACGAGCTTGGAGATAAGCTGCTTATTCGTATTGGAATTGCTGTCGAATTGATAGGCATTATTCTTGTATTCCTGCCTGTTAAGGGATATATTGTGGCGGCGGCTGGATTTGTCATTATAGGAACCGGTATGGGACCGGTATATCCGGCGATACAGCACATGGCACCGGATAATTTCGGCAAAAAATACAGTGCCACAGTTATAGGACTTCAGATGGCTTCCGCATATGTGGGAAGTACATTTATGCCGATGCTTTTTGGCAAGCTGCAGCAGGCAGCAGGGATTGCAATAATGCCGGCGTATCTTCTGTTGTTTGCTGTGCTTAACATTGTATTTCTTGAGAAATCGTATGCGCTTCGCCGCCGCTGAATGATATGTTCGTGCGAGAAGTGCTTAACATTGTATTCTTGAGAAATTTTATGGAGCAGGAAATAGTGCTGATAAGAGATGGCGTATAGCTTCTATTTTTTGGTTCTATCTGTCAAGTATGCTTGGTTTGCAGCATTTTACCGGTAGTTACAGCATAAGATTGATATATCTGCTGGTTTAGCAATCAAGCTTGACTTGTTTCACAGGCAGTTGCCAACCGGCGTGCAGTCAATTTTGACAGCAACTCGTTTTGGAGGTTAAGTTTGCAACGCTCGACAGACAGCTATAGTTTTGGAATGCCGAAAAATAATTAGCATGATTGTATTATATTTCACAATAAAAATTAAATAAGATTTTCTCGTTTCGTCAGCCTCACATTACTGTGGGGCTGATTTGTTATTTAAGTGCTTTTATATACATAATTTACTGTATAAGTCTAAGATGCTATGTCGCTGAGCTGTGGGTAGAGAAAAGTCAATAAAAGTAAAATAATAAGCTGGAATATCAGTCCATATGAAGCGTTTCGAGTGGCGGTAGGCAGAGAAAAGCCAGAAAAAATTAAGGAATAAGTCAAATGCAGTTCAAAATATTAGTCTAAACAGCAGTATTAATCTTGCGGTAGGCAGAGAAATTATAAGGAATATAAGATTATAGGGTAAAATGTCAGTCCAATGGAGAGAATATAGCAGGTCATAGGCAGAGAAAGATTATAGAATCGAATTTATAAATTGAATTTATGAATCGGCAGGGTTTTATTTGTAACACAAAATGTATTATAAAAATGAAATGCTATGACATCACATATTATATCACAAATATCACTGCATATTTGTGATATAGAATTTGACTGCAAATAATATTATAATATCCAATGTCGTAGGGGCAATGCTTACAGGGGACTTGTTAAGACAGAAAGAAAAAAGTTTTAAAATTTTTTAAATAATTTAAATCTTTTTTGCAAGAAGTCTTGTCTTACAGGTATGAAGGCAAAAAGCCTTAAAATATTTTATATATGAAAGGGAAAAGACTATGAGAAAAAAATTCTTAACAACAGCGATGGCAGCAGTGATGGCAGTCACAATGGCGGCTACAATGACAGGCTGCGGCAAGGATGACAGCACATCCGCTAAGTCTGACAAGACAAGCACAAAAAAGGAGAGCAAGACAGAGAAAAGTACGGAACAGGATGAGGCATTAACCCTCAGCGGTATTATAAGTGGCAGTGACTATTCAATATGGTATAGAACAAAGGATGTAGATAAGGATTCCAGTCCGGACATATATGTACTATATAATGATGGAACTTATATCTCAGCAAGTTCATGGGGAATTAATTCATCGGCACCTACTTTCAAGGAGTTATCAGAAATGAGCGATGAAGAGATAGTAAGCTACGTGGAGAATGAATGGAAGGAAACAAGAGAGTCTGAGGCTGCATCCCAAAACGAGAAAAACGTGTCAGATGTACAGAGCAAATATTATGAATATTATAGTTACCTTTCTACAGGAAATATAGATGACTTTAATAATCGTATAAGGGAAAAGTATGTTGATATACTTGTGATGGTACTTGAAAATTATGTAATGGATGTGGATGTTGAAGCCGGTACGATTGACGCTGATTTTGATGAAATAAATCTGGGATTTGATGATTTCATGGAAGATTGGCTTAAGGAACATCCTGAAGACGAAGTAGAATTTGTAATAAATACAGAATATGGTGGTGGTTCATTACCTGATTTTACAGAGCTCTGTGAAGCATATTTTAATTACCAGAAGGAAGGCTATGAGGCTGACATTGCCAATGCAGAGACTGCAACAGCATCCTATGAGAAGTCTACTTATACAATAAATGCATATACTGATGCATCAGGAAATAATATAAAGGATGAAGAGATAGTTTTTGACAACAACAATAGCTGGGGTATTGAGTATGGAGTATATCCGAAGCCGGTACTGGATGCTTTTTATGGCGGATATAGCGAAGGTGATAGGCTGTATTTAATCAGAACAACTCAGGATGCACTTTTTGAGCTCGATGACAAGGATACAGAAGGTCTCATCGTAGATTAATGGTTTATACTTCAATGAGACATAAGCATACACAGAAACTGAGCCAGCCACAACAGGTACAGCAAATTAGAATGGAATCTGCTTTAAAAGTGAGAAGTTATGAATTTCAGAAGGTAACATTCGTTATATACTTGAAAGTATGATTTCCTATATTCTCTATGTGTAATTCCTGCGTATTAAAAAGTACTGCAAAAGTAACATAAGAAGAAAAGCAATATATGGAATTATAAGCAGAAGACATTTGTATGTATGCAGAAAAGACATATGTCTATTGACATTTTAGAGAGCAATGTATTCGTTAAGACTTACATTGCTCTCTTTTTTGTGCTGATATGGTTTTGCTGTGATACAATACTTACATTAATAAACTTACTTAATAAAATTTGCCATTACGTTTCATTTATATTTTACATTGCGTATACAAAATAGTATTGACTTAAAGTGTGGTTTAAGTGTTATAATTCCATTAGAATTGCGGGAGCTGTTTTACAGCGGAGCAATTCGAGGATATCAAATGAGGGGCAAAATGTCTTTTGACCCTCATATCATTAGAATTTATTTTATTGATAAAAGGGAGATTTATAATGTCGAATAAGAATGCAGTACCGGGAACAGATGGCAATCTCTATGTTCCTTATGAGAAGAGAACAGGTGAGAAATCAGTAATATATTTTACAAGAGATTTATCACAGGAGGGTCTTAAGAAAATCTATGACCGTGTATCTAAAGGTATTGAAGGAAAAGTGGCAATCAAGCTTCATACAGGAGAGGCGGAAGGACCGAACATCATTCCAAGACCATGGGTTAAGTCTTTATATGCGGACAGACTTCCAGATGCCACTGTTGTAGAGACTAATACATACTATGAAGGAAGCAGATATACGACAGAGGCTCACAGAAAGACTCTTGAGATTAACGGCTGGACATTCTGCCCTGTAGACATCTTAGATGAGGACGGTGTGACAACATTTCCAATCAAGGGCGGCAAGTGGTTAGATGAGATTCATGTCGGAAAGAATCTTGTAAATTATGATTCACTGCTTGTGCTGACACACTTTAAGGGACATACGATGGGCGGCTTCGGCGGTTCTAATAAGAACATAGGAATAGGCTGTGCAGACGGAAGAATCGGCAAAGGTGAAATTCATACTACTCCGGGATCGGACAATATGTGGGATATCGGAAAAGAAGAGTTCATGGAGAGAATGACAGAGTCAACGAAGGGAACTATAGACCACTTTGCAGGTCATGTCTCATATATCAATGTCATGAGGAACATGTCAGTATCCTGCGACTGTGAAGGCTGCGAGGCTGAGCCTGTTGTGACTCCGGATGTAGGAATATTTGCCGGATTTGATATTTTGGCAGTTGACAATGCATGTGTGGATGTCATCTACAATCTCCCTGAAGGCGGTGGAAAAGCTATGATAGAGCGTGTTGAGACAAGACATGGCTTAAGACAGCTTTCCTATATGAAGGAGATGGGAATGGGAAATGACCTCTATACTATCATCGATATCGACAACGGCGATTGCAGGATAACGGCAGAGGATATAACAAGAGGCATTGAGCCTGAGTGGAAGCCGGATGAGTTCAATACATTCCTTGGAAGAAATAAATCTAGATAATAGCTGAAGGCAGTGTGGCAGGAGTGCAGAATTATATTTCACGAAAGCTTATTAATCCACATAAGCAAAAGAAAAAACAGATTATATTTTATTTGGCATAATGTTAATTATATCAGCGGTAATATTTTTTGTTACGGCAAACGGAAAGAGAATACAGTTCTGCGATGAAATGTTCAGCTACACAATCACCAATTCTGACAGCCCTTTGTACCAGTTTGCGGAAAATGAGTGGTATAACAGCGAACAGGTAGCCGACAAGCTTACGCATACCGCAGGGGACAGCCTCAAGCAGACTTTTGCAATGGTAAAACAGGACTTCGTCCATCCGCCGCTTTATTACGTCATGTTTTATATATCATCCGTCATAAGCGGCGGTCATTTTTCTAAGTGGACAGGTCTTGCGGTGAATTTTGTTTTCTTTATGGGAACAGTTGTATTTATATGGCTGATATGCGAAAGGCTCTTTAAGTCTTCGTGGGTGTCATTTGCGGCAACGATGATATATGTTGTGAACAAAAGTACTTTGTCGGCGATTACAGTTATAAGAATGTACATGATGATGACGTTCTTTCTGGCGGCATTTGTCTATCTTAATATCTTGGTGATGGATAGAAAAATGTCAAAATCAGCACATATATCTGGCTGGGGTTTGTGACAGCGGGCGGATTTTTGACGCAGTATTATTTTTCACTGTTTGCAATATTATTCTTTATTGTCGAGGCAGTGTATGACTGTATAAATAAAAGATATAAAGAGATTTTATCTTGGTGCGATGATATTTGCTGTTGTGCTGTCAACGATTTTGTGGAATTTCTGGATAGAAGCTATATTGAAGGGATTTGTCACGTCTTCGATGACAGACAGAAGCTTCAATGTGTTCAGCAATATTCCGCTTATGTTGAACGGACTTGTAATCATGCAGATGTCAGTATTCCAGTGGGAATATAAAGTTGCAGAATGGCTTGTTCCTGTTCTAATAATCGCTTTTTTGGCGGTACCAGGAATCGGAAAACAGCATCCGGGTTTTAAGGAGCTTGTTGTAAAGATGACGGTTGCGGCTGTTTTCTATGCGGGAATTGTAAGATATGTAAGCCCGGTAAATTCTTCAAGATATTATTATCCTGCTGATATGTTAGAAATACTCGTTGTCATGATATGCATATATTCGATTGCTTCGCTTTTTCGTAAAGAATGGGCAGTAGAGTGCCTCATCTGCTTTTGCAAAGAGTGTTGAATATTCTGTGTCAGTGCCGTCTGAAAATACAAGTCCGATGCTTATGGTCACATTATCCGGAATGGAAAGATTCTTCCTCTCAGAGATGATATTCACAAGTGCGGTAGTTTTTTCATACACATCCTTCTTAGAGGATACGTCACTTATGAATACAACAAACTCATCACCGCCTATTCTGCCGACAACATCTGACCCGGAAAACTGTGATGTGATGACATTCGACACAATGGAAATAGTATGGTCGCCTACTGTATGACCGAAAATATCATTGATAGCTTTGAAATTATCTATGTCTACTGCAAGGAGTGCGTGATGTTCATCCGGGTGCTTGGCGAGAGTGTCTGTTATAAGATTGATGGTGGTTGTCTTATTAAAAAGTCCTGTCATCTCATCAAGCTCGGATTTTACCTTGAATTCAACATACTTCTGGATAAGTGAACGGACACGTCTCTTGGACTTTAAGAGGTTCTGGATTCGTGCGAGCGCTGTATTCTCATCTATAGGCTTTGTAAGGAAATCATTGGCACCAAGCTCATATGCATTTGCCTGAATATTCTGACTGTCGCTGGTTGTGAGTACGATAACAGGAATATCAAGAAATTCCTGCATTGACTGTCTGCGGTGCAGAACTTCAAAGCCGTCTATTCCCGGCATGACAAGGTCTAAGAGCACTAAATCAATCTCTGATGTATTCTCCTGGATAATACGCATGCACTCACCGCCGGAGGGAGCTTCGAGCAGGTTGAAATGTTCTCTGAAAAGTTCTTTTATGACAGTCCGTTGAAAACGCGAATCATCAACAACGAGTATTGTTTCTTTAGAAAAGTCCATTTAAAACTCCCTTAAAATTATGAATATCTTATATTACAAAACCTAATTTCATATAAGATTAAGAATTAACAGTTTTATTATTTTATACCTAATAAAATATATATAGTAGCATTTTTTGATATTTTTTCCATGTTTTTTTATAGTTTAAACAAACCTATTTACTTAAGATAAAAACATCACAATTTTATCATTGACTTTTAACAAAAACCAGTTACAATAAGTAGGATGAAAATGGTACTAAGGGATCAAAATGAAGGAGGAATAGGTATGTTAGACAGACTAAAGAAGATGAGACTTGGAAAACGATTAAATTATGGCTACAGGGTTGTCATTGCGATAATGGTTTTATCAGGTTTGCTTAGTATACTGGGCTTTGGAATTGTATTCGGCAGATTCAGAAGCTATATAAGCACTGTGAATACGGCAGATACCGCGGCAAAGCAGAGCATAATAGATATCAATATAGCTGCGAGAAATATCCGTGAGATGGCTATGAACAACGATAGTTCTGCATATAGTGGATATAGAAGCACAGTAGAGGAGAATATAGATGATATAGGAACGCAGCTTTCAATACTCAAGAACACAGGTGTACTTGACGATTCAGTATATAATGAGTATGCCAATACACTTACATCATGGGGAGATGTAGCGTATTCGATAATGAAGGAAATCGAAAATGGCGATAAGGAAGAAGCGCAGCACATGATTTTAGAGCAGTGTGCTCCGGCGCTCAACGGTGTTCTCGATTTGTCAAATCAGATAGATGCACTCACCGATAATCTTACAAATATTGCAGTGGAGAAGATTTTTGTATCGGTTATTTCAAGCATTGTTGCAATAATCATATTTATAGTCGGGGCAATCATCATGTCCATGAAGCTTGGCAATAATATAGTAAGGACAATAGTGGAACCGTTAAAGGATATTGATAATGCGGCACGCCAGCTTTCTGAAGGAAATCTCCACAGCAATCTTGAGATGACGGCGGACGATGAGATTGGCGAACTTGGTGACTCAATCAAGCTCTCGATAAGCACGCTAAGCTCATATGTGGATGATATAGCGCGTGCAATGAAAGAGTTCTCGGATGGAAATTTTGATGTTCAGCCTCAGGTTGAGTGGAAGGGAGATTTTATAGGCATTCTCGATTCGTTTATGAAATTTGAGGATAGCATGGCTCATACAGTCAAAGGCATCCAAAGAGCCGCAGATCAGGTTAAGGCAGGCTCTGAGCAGGTAGCGCAGGGTTCATCAGATTTGGCAAATGGCGCAACCGAGCAGGCAGGTGTGACGCAGGAACTCACAGCGACGATAGAGACAGTTGCCGAGCAGGTATCGCGCAATGCGGATAATGTCAAAGTTATCAGCAGGAAGGTTGAAGATTTCGGAAATGATATCGTAGACAGCAATGAGAAGATGGATAAGATGATTGAGTCCATGGATGAGATAAGCAAGACATCAAAAGAGATTGAAAAGATTATCGAGACGATAAATGATATAGCTTCACAGACAAATCTGCTTGCACTCAACGCTTCGATTGAGGCTGCAAGAGCAGGAGATGCCGGAAGAGGCTTCGCTGTTGTAGCAGATCAGGTTTCTATGCTAGCATCACAGAGTGCTGATGCGGCTAAAGAATCGGCTGCACTTATCCAGTCATCTGTAAATGCAGTTGAAAATGGTAAGCTTGCGGCAGATGCAGCAGCTAAGAAGCTCAGTGGCGTTGTTGAAGGGTCGGCAGTTGTAACGAAGGAAGTCAATAGTGTTGCGCAAGAGCTTGCAGGTCAGAATCATTCGTTTGAACAAATAAAGGAAGGCGTAGAACATGTGAATGATGTAATTCAGACCAACTCGGCTACTTCTCAGGAATGTGCAGCATCAAGCCAGCAGATGAGTGAGCAGGCAGCAGCTCTTGAGGAGCTTATAAGAAAATTCAAGATTGCTCATTTTAAGAAGAATAATAAATAATATGTGGCTGGATACAGTTAATCGTATTCGATTATATCCATAAAAGTGGGACACATCACAAAAATGTACATGATAAGGACAGGAAAATTCAGCAGATTTCCTGTCTTTATTTGTATAATGAGGCTCGGGTATCAAAACAGGAAATTCCTCTTATATAAAATTATTTTAAATGACAATGGTGTACAATAATGATATAATAGAAATAATGGTAAATTAGATGTAGTTGAACGTATGCATGGCGGAATGCGTATGTAGTTCTGCTTATAAGGTATTTAGGGGGAATAGCTTTGAAGAAGGTCGCACTTATATCAGATGGATGGAAGCGTCTGATTGTGTATGCATGGGTTGCAGGGATAAAGTCATATATTGAAGAATCACAGGAGGATATATGCCTGTATCAGTTTAACTGTCATGGAAACTGGAGTACGGATGAGCTGTACAATCAGGGAGAATACAATATATATAATCTGCCTGATTTGTCGGAGTACGATGGAGTGATTTTAGACTGTCTTAATATCAGGGACGAAAGGATTTTAGAAAGTACAATAGAGCATATAAAGGCGGCAGATGTTCCGGTTGTCAGCATAGCATGCAATATAGAAGGCTTTTATTATGTAGGAATAGACAATAATGGCACGATTGAGCAGCTGATGGAACATTTGTACAAGGTTCACGGTTGCAGAAGCTTTATCTACGCAGGGGGGCCAAAGGAGAATTTTGAGAATCTGCAACGCATAAATGCTTTTGAGAATGCACTTATAAGGTTCGGGCTTGATGTGTCAGACAGTCAGATATGGTATGGTGACTATGATTTTGATACCGGTGTAAGATATTTCATGGAATATATAGAGCGCCAGCGCAGTGACGGGAATGCTTTAATCACTTTTCCGGATGCTTTTGTGTGTGCCAATGATAATATTGCCACAGGATTATGCTATTGTGCACAGTCAATGGGCTATAAAATTCCTGAGGATTTCACAGTGACAGGCTTTGATAATCTTGACAAGGCAATGTATTTTGAACCGCAGATTACGACAGTGAGCCTCAAAAGAGAGCAGATTGGCTCAACATGCATGGCTGTCCTGTCTGATATATGGAATGGAAAGAAGCCTTCGGCTGATACATTTATAGAGTCGGAATGTATTTTTACCGAGAGTTGTGGGTGCCCTAATTCAGGCTTGCTCGATTATAGGAAGTATGTGAAAAATGACATAATAGACAGTGTTGGAAAGCTAAGACGTGAGGAAGAGCTTATAAGACTTGAAGTTGACATGGCAAAATGCTCATCATACGAAGAGCTTTTTAGCATGGCAACGAAGTATTTTATGGGACTTGAATGTGATGGTTTTGGAATTGTGGTGGACAAAAGACTATATGAGGCGGCATTGGAGGAAGTGTTTCCGGTGGAAGGCTATGATATAGAGCAGCTTGTGACAGCATATTTTGTCGATGGAGATAAGATATACAATGGCGAGAGCTATGAAGTGCTCTGCGATTATCTGGAACAAAACGGAGCGGGGAGGGTATATATGTTCACACCGATTCATTTCAGAGAGCGGACTGTAGGCTACAGTGTATTGATAAACGGCAGTTTCTTATATGATAATCCATTTTTCTATGACATACACAATGCACTTGTAAAGACTATGGAGAATCTGAGCCATAAGTTCAGACTAGAGCGTATGAACAGACAGCTTAAGGATATATATAATCGTGACCAGCTCACAGGTCTTTATAACAGGCTTGCATGCAGTGAAATGATACAGCCTAAGCTTAGCCGGTACAACACAGAGAATATAAGCTGTGTTGTCACATTTTCGGATGCTGATTCATTCAAGGAGATAAATGATACTTATGGGCATGAGCGCGGAGATGAGATTATAAGAATTATTGCGAAGACTCTTTTGGAAGAGTGTCCCGAAGATGGATATGTGTACAGGTTCGGAGGAGATGAATTTGTTGCTTTCTTTCCATGCAGCACACCGGAGGACGGAGAAAATTTCAGGACAAGAGCTGTAAGCAGACTTGCTCATGATGGTATATGTATAAGTATGGGCTTGGCGGTTACACAGCCTTCTCTGGATGAAGAACTTGAATTTTATTTACATGAAGCTGATAAGGATATGTATAAGATTAAAAACAGCAAGAAAAAATGCAAAGGTAGTACTGTAATCTCATAGTTACATGCATTTACCTTAATCTGATTATGAAATGAGGAAAAAGATTTTATGAAAATATCAACTAAGGGCAGGTATGCAATAAGGCTTATGCTTGACCTTGCGTCTGATACATCAGGCAAAGCGGTCAGTCTTAACGATATAGCTGCGAGACAGAAGATTTCGGAAAAATATCTGGAGCAGATTATATCTGTTCTCAATAAGGCAGGTTATGTAAGAAGTATAAGAGGTCCGCAGGGAGGATATCTTCTTGTCAAGGAACCGAAGGAATATACAGTCGGAATGATTCTCAGGGCGACAGAAGGTGACTTAGCTCCGGTAAGCTGTGTCGGAAATGGTGCAGTGGAGTGCGACAGGGCTGACGGCTGTGTCACAGTGAGAATATGGCAGAAGATAAATGATGCGGTTGATAATGTTGTCGACAATATAACACTGGCGGATCTTGTTGATTGGCAGAACGAGAAAAAAGCCTAGAACGGAGGCATTATGTCACGCTTATTATAAGATTGAGAGTGCAGAGCCGGAAACAGCATTTCATTTATATGATGAATTGAGTAAATGCAGAAAAGAGGAAAATGTATGTCAAAATCACCGTTAACAACACTGTGCTATATAGAAAAAGATGATGCATATCTTATGCTGCACCGCGTTTCAAAAAAGAATGATGTGAATAAGGATAAATGGATTGGTGTCGGCGGACATTTTGAGGACAGGGAGAGCCCGGATGAATGTCTGCTGCGTGAAGTGTATGAAGAGACGGGATTAAAGCTTAAATCCTATCGATACAGAGGAATTGTCACATTTATCTACAAGGACAATCCGGCTGAATACATGAGTCTGTACACGGCAGACGGCTTTGAGGGAAGTGTAACAGAACCTGACGGTTCAATGAAAAAGTGTGATGAAGGTGTTCTTGAATGGGTCAGAAAGTCAGATATCACAGCTCTTAATCTGTGGGAGGGTGACAGGATTTTTTTAAGATTACTCGAGCAGGGTTCACCGTTTTTTTCACTCAAGCTTGTGTATGATGGGGATGAATTAATCGAAGCGGTACTAGACGGAAAGAAAATTAAATAGCTAAAAAGAGCCGTCATTTGAACTACAGCCGGATAAACCGGCTGTCAGTATTCAAATGACGGCTCTTTTATATTATAGGATTTGGGTATCAAAACATGTATCATAAACTTAATTGTGTACACGCATAAAAAATCAGCATGTTTTGACATCCGAATCATTACAGGTTATCCCATAACAACTTCAACATTGTATTCTGTCTGACCTTTTACATAAGGTATTACGCAGCCGTCTACAGGTTTACCGTCCACAGTCATGCTCTTAACACCCTTCTCAACATTAGAAGGATTCCTGACAGTTATATTGTATGTTCCTTTACGGAATTTTCTTGTGATTGTAAAGTCACCGAAGCCCTCAGGGATACATGGATTGATGCTCAGTCCCTGATGTGTAGGATATACGCCGAGTATATATTGAGAGATATTTACAAATGTCCATGCGGCTGTTCCTGTAAGCCAGCTGTTCTTAGCTTCGCCGTGGAACTTAGCATCGGCACCGGCAACCATCTGTGAGTATACATAAGGCTCTGTGCGGTGTATCTCGCTGATATTCTCGATATAAGCAGGGCATGTCTTTTTATAGATTTCAAAAGCTCTGTCACCTCTTCCGATGACTGTCTCGGCGATGGAAACCCAAGGATTGTTGTGGCAGAAGATACCTGCGTTCTCTTTGTATCCTGGTGGATATGAAGAGATTTCACCAAGCTCGAGATGATACTTTGTGTAGGCCGGCTGGAGTATCATAACACCATATTTTGTATCAAGTCTTTCCTTTACGGAATCTAGAGCCTTCTTTGCAAGCCCCTCCCTGACACCTATGCCTGCGAGCACACAGAAGCCCTGTGGCTCAATATATATCTGTCCCTCATCACATTCTTTGGAGCCGACTTTGTGGCTGTATGCATCATAGGCACGAAGGAACCAGTCACCGTCCCAGCCGCTTTCAAGGACTGCGTTGTACATGGTATCTACTTCTCTCAGCGCACGAACGGATTCGATATTATCACCCTTTAAGGAGCAAAGGTCGGCATATTCCCTGCCATACTTTACGAACATTCCGGCAATAAATACGGACTCAGCTACGGGGCCCTCTGATGGTCCGAAAGTCTGGAAGGATTCACCCGGATGTTCCGAGAAGCAGTTGAGGTTAAGGCAGTCATTCCAGTCTGCACGTCCGATAAGAGGGAGCTTATGAGGCCCTTTATGATTCACAATATAATCAAATGAGCGCTTAAGGTGTTCCATAAGAGGCTTTGCTTTGCTTGTATCATTGTCAAAAGGAACCATTTCATCGAGTATGGAAGTGTCGCCTGTCTCACGGACATATGCGCTTGTGCCGGCGATAAGCCAGAGTGGGTCATCGTTAAAGCCGCTTCCGATGTCGGAATTACCTTTCTTAGTGAGAGGCTGGTACTGATGGTATGCGCTTCCGTCCTCAAACTGTGTTGATGCAATATCGATAATTCTCTCTCTTGCGCGGTCAGGTATTAGATGGACGAAGCCTAAAAGATCCTGGCAGGAGTCTCTAAAGCCCATGCCGCGTCCGATGCCTGATTCATAATATGAAGCGGAGCGGCTCATATTAAAAGTTACCATACACTGATACTGATTCCAGATATTTACCATGCGGTTAACCTCAGGGTTAGCTGATTTGACTTCGTACTTTGACAACAGATTGCTCCAGTATTCATTTAAATCGGAGAAGGCTTCGTTAAAAAGCTCATCGGTTGCATAGCGGGCGAGCATCTTTTTTGCACGGATTTTGTTAACTACATTAGGTGATTCCCATTTTTCATCCTGCGGATTTTCGATATATCCGAGCACATATATGAGCGATTCGCTCTCGCCCGGTTCAAGTGTGAGGTTAATCTGCTGTGAAGCTATAGGCGACCAGCCGCTTGCAACTGAATTTTTGGAATGTCCAAGCTCTACAGCCTCCGGTTCATGTGCACCTCTGTATGCACCTAGGAATTCATCGCGTATAGTGTCAAATCCGTCAATAGGATGGTTGACGGAATATATGGCATAGTGGTTACGTCTCTCGCGGTATTCTGTCTTGTGATAGATAGTGGAACCGTCAATCTCAACTTCACCTGTGCTTAAGTTTCTCTGGAAATTTCTCGAATCGTCATCGGCATTCCAAAGACAGAATTCAACATATGAGAATACGGAGAAAGTCTTAGTCTTGTCGGATTCGTTCGTGAGTATAAGTCTTGTAACTTCGCAGTTGTCATTCATAGGTACAAATGCGAGCATCTCAGCTTTCAATCCGTTCTTGGAGGAAGTAAAGCGGCTGTATCCCATACCGTGGCGGCATTCGTAGCTGTCAAGCGGTGTCTTTACAGGCTTCCAGCCCGGATTCCAGATTGTATCGCCATCCTTTATGTAGAAATATTTGCCGTTGATATCGTTCGGGACATCATTGTAGCGGTATCTTGTAAGGCGCAGAAGCTTTGCGTCTTTGTAAAAGGTGTAGCCTCCGCATGTATTTGACATCAGTGAAAAAAGCTCTCCACAGCCTAAGTAGTTAATCCATGGCAGCGGTGTCTTAGGAGTAGTAATGACATACTCCCTGTTTTCGTCATCAAAATAACCGAATTTCATAGTATTCTCCCTTCTTAAAATGATGCGTTATGGTTACGAAGAGCGCAAAAAAGCACTCAAAAGCATATCTTAATTATATAGAATCATACTTCAATGTGCAATCAAAATAATCCGCAATATATTGACATAAATGGCGGTCAAAAATAGTGATTAGCGTGAAAAAGCAGTGACATGGAGAATCAGCGTGAAAAATAATCAGGATATTTGTTAAATATAAGGTCTTCATCAATTTTAAAACGTGTCAGATGCGTATTCATAAGTTTTTCAGCTGTATTGGCATCGCCGCTGCATATGGCGGAAAAAATCTCATGGTGGTCATTTACTATTTTTAATTCCTTTACAGTATGAAGGGCAAGAGTCCGTATTCTGTCAAAATGTATACCCATATCGCAGCACATTTTGTAACAGCGTTCTTTGTCGACGTATGAGAATAAAAGATGATGAAATTCGTTGTCAAGTTCCATGAGTTTTTCAGGGGCAGGGTTTTCAAGATAGAAGTCCTGCATATTGAGATTCGCTTTGATTGTAAGGAGAAAATCGTCTGAGAGTGTGCCAGCAGCTTTTTCACAGACAAGCTTTACAACGGCACATTCGAGTGTGCGGCGGAAAAACCCCGCTTCCTCAACAAGCTTTAAATCGATAAGTGCGACACGGCTGCCTCTCTGTGGAAGAATCTCCACTATATCTGATTGAGACAGCTCAATCAGAGCTTCACGCACGGGAACTCTTGAAAGTCCAAGCATCTTTGAAAGCTCATTTTCTGATAACAGGGCTCCGGGTCTTAATGTTGTGTCGGTTATATTCTGTTTTAATATTCTGAGTGCATAGGCACGTCCTGTTTCATCAGGTTTTTTAGGAGTGATGTTCATATATATTCCTCAATGTAACTATCAAGAATCCATTAGATGTGTGGAAACTGATGCATCATGTCTGCATGTAAGCATCAGTTTTCTGTTTCTGAATAGTTATTCCTTAGATTTAATAATGGTGACGGCATGATATGCCATCACCATTATTATACTTTATTATGTGATAGATTGCGAGAGCAGCCGGGCAATATATTTATACTGTATATTTTTTTAAGGTTGACAGTACAGCACCCTTTTTTGAGATGAGCTCGTTAAAATATGCGGTAACTTTGTCTGCAAGGCCGGCATCACAAAGATTTACACCGAAGATATTGGCATTTGACAGAAGAGAGTGCAGCTGTGCTTCGTCTGTGTGCGCTCCTAACGCTATGCCGCTTAAGCTCTTCTGGCATTCGCTAAGAAGAGGGTCACTTGATGGTGTAAATATATTGCCATTGTCATCAACAGCAAGAAGATAGCGCAGCCAGCCTGCAAGCACAAGAGGAATATATTTGAGGTCTCCGGCTGTCCCACGTTCAAGGTGTGATTTTATAGTTTCACCGAAGCGGATGGATAGCTTTTGTGAAGTATCGGTTGCTATACGCTGCGGCGTGTCAGGCATGAATGGGTTGGGAAGTCTCTGTGTAAGCACCTCTTTAAGAAAATCGGAAGGATTTATTATCTTAGGGTCCACGACTACAGGCATCCCTTCTTCATAAGCCATTTTTGTGATAAAGCTTTTAAGCTCCGGACTGTCCATCTCAGATGATATTGAGGTGTAGCCGAGCAGACATCCGTATATGGCAAGGCAGGTGTGGAGCGGATTGAGACATGTGCATACCTTCATCTTTTCTGCTTTATTGACTGTATCGCGGTCAGTAAATAGTATTCCGGCTTTCTCAAGGGCAGGTCTGCCGTTAGGAAAGTCATCCTCGATTACAAGATATTCAGGTCTTTCGGAGTTGACAAAAGGAGCGACATACACGCCACTGTGCGTTACAAAGGCTTTTACATCCTTGATGCCGTCTGCTACAAGGCTTGCCTCAACCTTGGCATCAGGTCTAGGAGTAATCTTATCAATCATGCTCCATGGGAAGGATACAGAAGTCTTCAGGTAATCAAGCTCAGCATCGGTTATGAAACCGTTATCCTTCCATGCATCGGCTATTGTTATAATTGCTGCTTCAAGCTTTTCACCGTTATGTGAGCAGTTGTCCATTGATACAAGGGCGAGCGGCTTGTTGCAGGTATGAAAACGGCTGATACATAATGAGGCTAATATAGACATAAGATGCGTGCAGTTCTGCGGGCCGTTCTTCATATCTGCTTTTACTGTATCGGAAAGATTTCCGGCGCTGTCCTTGATTGCGTAGCCTTTTTCCGTGATTGTAAAAGATACAAGCTGTAATGATGGCGAATTAAATATATCGGATATTCTTGTCATATCATATGCGAGAGTTAGTGATTCTGCAACAGAGCCTATGACCTCTTTATCAATGCTGCCATCGGCATTAAGCGTGACTGATACACATAGATTGTCATGCGGACGGTAACACTGCATGATGATTTCGGTTCCGAAGGTGCTCTCGGCACAGATTATTCCAGTGTCTGTGATGCCTGCATTTAGCATGCGCTGTGCGGCGGCAGCTATAAAGGCACGAAAAATATTGCCTGAGCCAAAGTGAAGCCATACAGGATTTGTAGAAGTTTCTTTTTGCATTGCCTGTATATCATATGAGGGAAGCTTATAAGTGCTCCATGCGGAAACGTCTTTTATTCCATTAAGATTAAGTTCCATAAATTTTATCTCCATTCACATGCAGAATTGCTATTGTTTATCGAATTTTTCCAAAGTGTCAAAGCAGCCGAGCAGGTACATGATGCCGAGTGCGCGGTCATATAATCCGTAGCCGGGTCTGCATTTTTCTCCCCAGATGTGTCTGCCGTGGTCCGGACGGACATAGCCTGTAAAGCCGCAGTCATGATAAGCTTTTACAATGTCAAGAATTCCTATATCACCATCGCAGTCGCGGTGTGAGGCTTCGGAAAAATCACCGTTAGGAAAATGCTTCACGTTTCTTATATGGGCAAAGGCGATTCTGTCACAGTGCTTTCTTATGATATCAGCTACATTGTTGTCCGGATTAGAGCCGAGTGAGCCTGAGCAGAGTGTAAGGCAGTTGTATGGGTCGTCAACCATCTTTAAAAATCTGTCAATCGATGGCTCGTCCACTAAAAGGCGTGGCAGACCGAAGATATCCCAAGGTGGGTCGTCCTGATGGATTGCCATTTTTATATCACAATCGCGGCAGGTAGGCATGAGTGCTTCAAGGAAATATTTAAGGTTAGCCCAGAGTTTTTCCTTGGTGACACCCTTGTATGCGTCAAACAGCTCGCTAAGGTGCGCCATCCGTTCAGGTTCCCAGCCGGGCATTGTGAAACCTTCACATTTTTCAAGTATGTATTTTGCCATCTCTTTAGGGTCGTCAATTATCTTGTTTTTTTCGTAGTAGAGGGCAGTTGAGCCGTCACCGACAGGGTGGAACAGGTCGGTTCTTGTCCAGTCGAATACCGGCATGAAATTGTAGCATACCACTTTGACTCCGGCTTTGCTTAAGTTTCTTAGTGTCTGCTTGTAATTCTCAATATAGCTGTCTCTTGTTGGCAGACCTATCTTGATATCGTCATGTACGTTCACGCTCTCGACAACATCAACATTGAAGCCGTATTCTTTAATATGGTCAGTGACTTTGCTAATCTCATCAGAGTGCCATATCTGACCGGGCTGCTTGTCATGAAGTGCCCATACGATACCGTCTACACCCGGAATTTGGCGTATTTGTTCGAGAGTTACAGTGTCATTGCCTTCGCCGTACCAGCGGAAAGTCATTTGCATGTGTGGTGCCTCCTTTTTTGTGTTTTGATACCGTGATATGAGGTTTTGATTATTTAACCTGTAGATATTATAGCATGAAAAAAGGATATGTCAACTAGTATACAAGTTTAAAAGCATGAAGCTGTTGTTTTGACAATTAAAAGGCGTTAAAGAAGAGCCGCCATAAAAGACGGCTCTTATGCTTATATGCTATATTTTTAATGCTATATTCTGAGCTTTTTAACTGTCTTTATGACAGTGTCGGCGACGTAATCTGCCTCTTCAATGGTTGTTTCGTCGGATATTGTCAGTCTTAATGAGCCTCCGGCAAGTTCGGGGTTTATGCCCATTGCTATGAGGACGTGGGAAGGTCCGGCGGCACCTGTTGAGCAGGCACTCCCAGCGGAGGCACATATTCCATGCGTGTCAAGTATGGCAAGAAGCTGCGATGATTCTACATGTGGAAAGCAAAAGGAGATATTGTTGGGAAGTCTCATCTGTTCGGAACCGGTGAGAACGGCATCAGGCAGTCCTTTTTTAATCCTGTATATGATGCGGTTTCTGAGTCTTGTCATATTATTAATGTTTCGTGACATATTCCGGGCGGCAATTTCACATGCTTTTCCAAGGCCTACAATTCCTGGAACATTCGAGGTTCCGGCGCGGTGACCGTTTTCCTGTGAGCCGCCGTCAATGTATGATGGAAGTTCAAGACCATTTCTGATATACAGAAAGCCGGTTCCTTTAGGTCCTCTTAGTTTGTGTGCGCTCATGCTTAACATGTCAATCATACATTCATTTACATTTATCGGGATATGCCCGTATGCCTGTACTGCGTCTGTGTGAAAGGCTATCTGGTGGCGGTGTGCAATCTGCCCGATCATTTTTAATGGCTGTATAGTACCGACTTCATTGTTGGCTGCCATGACAGAGATGAGGATAGTGTCATCTCGTATGGCGGATTGTACGGTTTCCGGACGTATGAAGCCGTATTTGTCACATGTGACATAGGTCACTGCAAAGCCCTCAGCTTCAAGAGTTCTGCATGAGTTGATAACGGCATTGTGTTCGATGGACGTTGTGATTATGTGGCAGGAAGCTCCTTTTTGCATCTGGCGTACATTTCTTGAGTAGCTCTTTATTGCCCAGTTGTCTGATTCGGAGCCGCCGCTTGTAAAATATATTTCGTCAGGGCGTGCGCCGATAAGTCTTGAAGCCTGAACTCTTGAGCGGTTTATGGCTTTATCAGCGATTACCGCATCCTTGTAAGCGCCGGAAGGGTTGGCATATTCATCGCAAAAGTAAGGTGTCATTGAATTAAGAACCTCAGGGTGTACACGGGTTGTCGCTGCATTGTCAAAATATATGATTTTTTTCATGAGACCTCCTTTGACGTATTTGAAAGATATTTTAAATATAAATTGATTGTAAAATTCAATATAAAATATAAAAAATTGCAAAAATATCTTGGAAAATGCAAAAATTAGTGTATAATTATATTATCAGTTTACTATATATTATAATATGCAGTTTAACTTGGGAGGTGTAGCTATGAGGCTTGAATTTATCGGGGCTGATCATGAAGTTACGGGAAGCTGTCACTATATCGAGGCTTGTGGAAAGCATATTTTGGTTGATTACGGTATGGAACAGGGAATCAATGTATTCGAGAATGTGCCATTACCTGTTTCGGAAGCTATGATTGACTATGTTTTTCTCACGCATGCACATGTGGATCATTCGGGGTTACTTCCTCTTCTGCATGCGAGAGGGTTCAGAGGCAGAGTGTATGCGACTGAAGCTACAACACAGCTTTCTAGCATAATGCTTCGTGATTGTGCTCATATACAGCTTATGGAGGCTGAGTGGAAGAACAGAAAGGCAAAGAGAAGCAGCAGTATCGAGGCGGTGCAGCCATTGTACACTATGGAGGATGCGGACGGAATTATAAAAAGGTTTACTCCATGCCTGTACGGTGAGACGGTGGAAGTGTGTGACGGAATCAAGATAAGATTCACGGATATAGGACATCTGTTAGGCTCGGCGAGCATTGAAGTCTGGATTGATGAAAACGGAATATCCAAGAAGATAGTATTTTCGGGAGATATAGGAAATAAGCATCAGCCGTTGATAAAGGATCCGGCATATACTGAGGAAGCGGACTATGTTGTGATGGAATCCACATATGGCGACAGGCTGCATAGTACGGAGAAGATTGACTATGTCGGGCGGCTTGCACAAGTTATCTCGACCACGTTAAAGAGAGGAGGCAATGTTGTCATTCCATCTTTTGCGGTTGGAAGAACACAGGAGATTTTATATTTTATAAGACAGATTAAAGCGAATAATCTTGTAAAGGACATTCCGGATTTCCCTGTTTATGTAGACAGTCCTATGGCGGTGGAAGCTACAGCGGTATTTGTCGATAACAAGGATGAGTGTTATGACGAGGAAGCTACAGAGCTTGTCAAGTCGGGAATTAATCCGCTTACATTTAAGAATCTTCATCTTTCAATCACAAGTGAGGAATCAAAGGCTATCAATTTTGATACAACTCCTAAGGTGATTGTGTCTGCATCAGGAATGTGCGATGCAGGACGAATAAGACATCATTTGAAGCACAATCTCTGGAGACCTGAGTCGACAGTGCTTTTTGTCGGATATCAGTCAGTCGGTACGCTTGGACGTGCGATTGTCGATGGTGCGAATGAGGTTAAGCTCTTCGGTGAGACGATAGAGGTAAGAGCACAGATACTTGCACTTAATGGACTCAGCGGTCATGCAGATAAGAATGGTCTTATAGAATGGATAAATGCATTTAAGAAGAAGCCGGACAGAGTTTTTGTTGTACATGGTGATGATGCTACAGCTACAGCGTTTACGGAATGTCTTAAGATTGAACATGGACAGAAGGCTTATGCACCTTATAGCGGAACGATTTTTAATCTGGCTGAAGGTACTTTTGAGTATGAGGCTGTACCTGTTCCGGTTGAAAAGAAGACAAAGCCAGCATCGGGAATATATGCAAGACTTCTTGCGGCAGCACAGAGACTTCTTGCTATCGTAAAAAAGAGCGATGGTCTTGCCAACAAAGATATGGGAAAATTTGCCGACCAGATTATATCTGTATGCGACAAGTGGGATTCACAGGATTGATGCACATTATCAGATGGTATGATGATATATCACTGTCGATTAAGCTTTATGAAGTCACAGCCGAGCGCTGTGGCTTCTTTTTTGTCGTGAGTGACAAGAAAGAGTGCGGCACCTGTCGATGTAAGCACACTGTCGACATATTCTATGACGTTATTTTTAAGGGCATCGTCAAGTCCCTTAAACGGCTCATCCATGACCAGCAAAAGAGGTTCAGCAGGCTTTGTTTCATGGAGTATAAGACAGCCGTAGAGTGCTCTTGCAATCGCAAGCCGCCGGCTCATGCCGCCGCTGTATTCACAGGCAGGCTTATCGCCGACATCACTAAGCCGGAGCTTGTCAAGGATATCGAGGGCGAGCGGACTTGCGAATCGGTAAGGATATACATCTATGTTCTTAAGTGCGTCAAATGATGGCATAAGTCTGTCATCCTGAAAAACAACGAGGTAGTGGAGTTTATCACCTTTTAGAACCGAGCCGCCATCGAAGCTGTTTATTCCAAGGAGTATGTTTAAAAGGCTGGTTTTTCCCTCACCGGAGGGTCCGGACAGCGCAATGCGCTTATGGCTGTGCAGCTCCATGGAAAAATGGTCTATGACTTGTATGTCGTTGTATTTTTTTGACAGATTATCTATTTTTAATATATTCATATAAATTGATACCTCATTTTGTGAGTGTGCTGCCGGAGAAATGCGAAGCTTTTTATGCCAGCCTGCCAAGCAGCTTTTTTAACACAACCTCGAAGAACAGGCTTATTATTATTATGGTAATTGTCCATGCAAACAGCTCAGGCGTTTCAAGGTATATTTTTGCCTGGTTCAGGTGATTGCCGATTGAGTTGCGGCTTATGCCGATTACTTCGGCTGCTACACCTGATTTCCATGCGAGACCTATACCTGTAGAAAGAGCAGCAGTCAGATGGGAAAGCAGACCGGGGATGTATATTCGGGACAATTTTTTGATAACAGGCATCCTTGACAGATACGCCATCTCAAGAAGCCCGCAGTCAATGCTTGAAAGTCCGTTAAGAGTATACTCATATATGATAGGTAGAACCATGAGAAACGATATGAGCATGGAGAGCTTATCGGAGGATACCCATAAAAGGGCGAGTATTATGAATGACGCTACAGGGATAGTGCGGATAATCCGTAAAGGAAGATAGATGAATTCCATGATGGCGCGGAAACGGTAAGATATAGCTGCCAATATGATTCCGAGCAGGATAGCTATGGCATAACCTGTCAGAATATTGACCATTGAGTTAAAGATAGACAGCCAGTAGCTTTCGGTAGAAGCAAGCTTTAAAAGTGATGTAAAGACCAAAATAGGACCGGGAAGAAAAAGTTCCCGGTCGATTATTTTTGCAGCAGCGCTCCATATTGTAAACCACAGTATTATGGAAAGGAGCTTCATGAAAAACTGCTTTTTTTTAGATATGGAATGATGGAACAGATGAGGTGCTACCTTGTTCATGCCGTCTCCTGTTTATTTCTCAGTCATATAGTAAAAATCGTCACCCGGAAGCGCTCCGCCGACAGAGGCAGGATTCTGCTCATACAATACGTTGAGGTAGCTTGAAATCTTCGATTTCATCTCATCGCCGCTTATAAATGTGACATTGCAATAAGGAATTGCTTTTTTTGCGATGGCTGCCTTGAATATTCCGAAGTGTTCGATAAGCTCGGCTGCTTCTTCGATATTGTCATTTGTAAAAGCTGCCGACTCAGGGTATTCACTTAGAAATTCATTGAAGGCATCAGAATGTGCGTCAGCCCATTCTTTTCTGGCTACGACAACGCCTGTTATAACTGTGCTGTCGCTGTCAAGCTTCTCCCATTCTTCGGTTATGTCGAGTGCTATGTGAAGGGCATCGTTGTTATTCATTGCAACAGTTACATAAGGCTGCGGAAGCATCGCAATGGCATCAGGATTCTCAGAAAGCGCACTCACGACTTCGGCTGCCTCACTCTTGAATTCTATTGTTACATCGCTGTCCGGATTGATGCCGTTTCCGGAAAGTATATAGCGCAGAGTATATTCAGGAGTTGTTCCCTGACCTGTAGTATATATAGTCTTTCCGGCAAGGTCGGAAACAGAATGGATTGTATCGCCTGTCTCGACTATGTACAGAACACCGAGTGTATTTATTCCTGCTACGACAATACCGCCTTCTGTTTTATTGTAGAGAACGCTTGCAAGATTACATGGAACGCAGGCTGCATCAAGCTCACCTTTTATAAGGCCTGTGGAGATTTCCGTTGCTTCACCGAATACCTGAAAATTGTAATTGTTATCGGCAGCATTATCTTCATTGTCTTTCATAACTTTCACAAGTCCTATAGCTGTAGGTCCGGTCATGACTGCAATATTGATATCAGTACGGTCTTCATTAGAACCGGATGATGTGTCAGCCGTAGCAGAGGATGCAGGCTCCTGCGTTGAGGCTTCCGTGCCGGTAGTGGCTGAAGTGTCTGCTGAGCTTTCTGTGCCTGATGTGCTGACAGAAGGTTCGTTTGTTGAAGCATTTGAGTTACAGCCTGCGAGTGTTCCTGTCAACAATGTAAATAATACTGCTACGCTTAAGGAGTGCACAAAATTCTTCTTCATAATCTTAAACTCCCTGATGTATATGTCTTTTGATTGCTTCAAAGCTCTCAGGACTTATGACATGCTCAATCTTGCACGCATCCTCGGCTGCAGTCTTTGGGTCAACTCCAAGCTTGATAAGGCATGATGACAAAAGCTCATGGCGCTCATATATCATCTCTGCTATGGCGCGGCCTTCATCTGTAAGATAGATAAATCCGGCATCTGTGACTGTGATATGGTTCTTAAGCCGGAGATTTTTCATGGCAATGCTGACACTCGATTTTTTAAAGCCGAGTTCATTGGATATATCAACTGAACGGACAACAGGAAGCTTCTTGCTGAGAATCAGTATGGTTTCGAGATAATTTTCAGCAGATTCGTTAGTATTAGTCATTATAATCCTCTTTTCTATATTATAAATAATGATACTGTTCTGGGCAGAAAAATGCTTGTGACAATATACATATAAAATATAGCACATTTTTATTTTTTTTGCCATAACAATTTATTTGAGGATTGTCCGGTCAATTTTGTGACAAATGTCATAGAAAAAAATAGGAAAGATTATTTATTGAAATTCAAATGACACAGTGGCAAAATTTCAATGAGAATATGTGTGCTTTAGCCCGGTATGAAGGATGATTTACAGGAAGTTGGAGGAATTTAAGATGAAAGTGAAGTTTTATCAGTCAATCAAATTCAGATTGATGATGATGACATTGGTTGTCTGCCTTACTATGGGTGGTTCAATCAGTTACTATTCGATTCATCAGTCGAGAATGAGCTATAAAAAGATGGTATGGGATTATATGAGTGACCTTGCACTTGCATACGGAGAACAGGTCGATGCAGTGATAAGGGAACTTGGCTCGGATAAAGCATTTGACATGGATACGCTTGAAAAGATGCTTTCAGGTGCCGGTATGGAAGATGTTGCATCGTCATATGTATATGTTGTGGATTCGAATGGAACAATGCTGTATCATCCAAGCAGGGACAAGATAGGCAGCAGTGTTGAGAACAGTGTCGTCAAGACTTATGTGCAGGACTTAAAGTCAGGTATTTCACATGATACATCCGTAGTCGAATATGATTATAATGGTACGACGAAGTATGCATCATGCTATACAGGGATGGATAAGAGTTTTATTCTTATTATATCAGCAGATGATAGTGATGTAATGTCAGATTCAGTGAAGCTTATTTTGAATGTAACAGTAATATCTGTAATAATAGGACTTGTGGCTATTGCAGCTGTTTTACTTTTCATAGGAAAATTTATTTCGCCGATCACTTATGCGTCAGCTGCCGTGGATGAGCTTGCACGCCTTGATTTCCGTGTTAAGGATGATAATAAGGAAGCACGTTATGTGAAGCTTAAAGACGAGATAGGAAATATCATGAAATCGGTCATGACACTCAGAGGCGAGCTTACGGAGGTTGTGGCTGATTTGAAGATGCAGAGCAAGTCATTGTTTGAGCAGTCTGACAGCTTAAGCGAGTCGGCTGCCAACACGATGAATAATATGAAGGATACGGACAGGGCAGTAGATGAGATGGCAAATGGTGCTACGATGCTTGCACAGGAGACACAGAATGCATCGGAGAATGTTGTTGAGATTGGCAACATGATTGATAAAGTGAATGATAATACAGAAGCACTTGCAAAGGATGCCAATGGCATGAGGGCGCTTGGTGAGAATGCTGAGAATATACTTACGCAGCTTATTGCTGGCCAGAATGAGATGGTATCGCACATTGAGGTTGTAAATAATAAGACTCATGATGCCAACAAGGCAGCAGAGCGTATTTCAGAGGTTGTGAATCTTATAACAGAGATTGCAGGGCAGACCAATCTTCTATCGCTTAATGCATCTATTGAGGCGGCGAGAGCCGGAGATGCCGGACGCGGATTTGCTGTTGTTGCAGAGAATATCAAGCAGCTTGCCGAGCAGACTACATCATCAGCGGCTGATATTCAGGATATCATACATGATCTTGAGACAAAGTCGGGTGAGACTGTTGAAAAGACAGAAGCTGTAAGCAAGATTGTGAGCAGGCAGTCAGACGATATGAAGAAGACTGCTGATATATTAAATCAGGTTATAGCCGGTATTATAGGTCTCACAGACAGAATAGACAGCATTGCAGACAGTGTCGAGAATATGGATAAGTCCAAGGAAAAGGTTGTCGATGTAATCCAGAGCCTGTCAAGTGTGTCACAGGAGAATGCAGCATCGACTGAGGAGACGAGTGCATCCACATCGATGGCTATGGGAACAGTTGAGAATATTGCTGCAGAGGCCGTACGTCTTAAGAGTGTGGCGCAGTAGCTCGACGAAAGGATGAAAGATTTTATTATATAGAATGATTAAGCCGTTCAGATTGAAAAGTCTGAGCGGCTTTTTTGTTGTCATCTGCATGAGTATGTTACAAAATGTAAAAAATACTTGACAAAATGTCATGGGAATATATAATGTTTCTTGTACCATGAATGTGCAGATAAAAAGCTGCTTTTTGTTATATCATTTTTAAAAGCAATGAGTGGAGGAGAAGATATGATTGAGATTAGGAATCTGACTAAGATTTATAAGCTCTCATCCGGACAGATGAAGAAGCTTAAGACTAAGAACAGCAGGAAGGTTGCTGTGGATGATGTTTCTTTTAGCGCAAGGAATGGAGAAATACTTGGACTTTTAGGTCCTAACGGTGCCGGAAAGACTACAACATTAAGATGTATTGCAACTCTTTTAAAGCCTACATCTGGAAGTGTGGTGGTCGACGGACATGATACTGTCAAAGAGCCGGAGGCGGTCAGGGCGGGCATAGGTTTTTTAACCAATGAGATTAAGCTTGACCCACAGTTTTCACCAAGATATCTTTTTGATTTTTTTGGCAGGCTTCATAATGTTCCGGAAGATGAGCTTAATCAAAGAAGAGAGGAGCTGTTCTCATATTTTGGCATAGACGGCTTTGAGGATAAGAAGATAGAGGAGCTGTCCACAGGAATGAAACAGAAGGCGGCTATTGCAGTGAGCCTTGTACATGACCCGGATATAATAATATTTGATGAGCCTACATCCGGACTTGATATAATTACAGCACGTTCGGTTACAGACTATCTTTTAGAGCTTAAAAAGAGAGGAAAGCTTGTCATAGTATCTACACATATAATGTCTGAGGCGCAGAAGTTATGCGACAGGCTGGTTGTAATTATAGACGGAAAAAAGACAGCGGAGGGAACCTTGAAGGATATATATGACAATACAGGCATGGACAATCTTGAGGATGCTTTCTTTGAGCTTTACAGACTTAATCATAAGGAGGACAGATAAATGTACGGTATCAAAGCTATTGTTTCTAAGGAGCTTAGAAGAGTTTTTAAGGATAAGAAGATGATTATGTCCTTGTTTGTCCTGCCGGTGATACTTGTTGTGGGTCTGTTTTCATTGATTGGCATGCTTGTTAAAGGACAGATGGATGATGTGCAGGAGCATGAGCCTGTTGTGTACATAATGAATGCACCGGACAGCTTTTTAAGCTTTGCACAGACAGCCGGGCTTACGGGATATACTGTGATAGATGGTGATGCAAAACAGGCTGAAGATGCAAAGGAAGGTCTTTACGATGCACTGACTGACCTTGTCATAGTATTTCCGGATGGATTTGAAGCACAGGTTACGAAGGGAATTGATGCTTTAGACAGCATACAGACACCATCGGTTGAGCTTTTCTATAATCCATCGGAGGATTATTCGGCACAGGCGAGGGAGGTATATATGGCATATCTTGACTCATACAGGCAGATGCTTCTTGGCAGCAGATTCGGAAATTACGCAGCGGTTGAGATGTTTGGTATAAATGACAATCTGATTCAGGATGAAGACAAAGCAGCAGGAAAAATGCTTGGAACGATGCTTCCTTATTTCATAACAATGCTTATTTTTGCGAGTGCAATGAGTCTTGGAGTTGATATGATAGCCGGCGAGAAGGAGAGAGGAACTCTTGCTGCGATGCTTCTTTCACCGATTAAGCGGGAGCAGATAGTTCTAGGAAAGGTCTTTTCATTGTCAATACTTGCTGTGATGTCAGCAGCGGTATATATTATATCAATGCTCATTGCTTTCCCTATGATGATGAAAAATGTTGGTGATGGGGATGTGTTGTCAGGAATGTCAGTCAATTTCACAGGAGCGCAGATTGCACAGATAGTAATACTTATGATAGGAGTTGTCCTTTTGTATGTGTCAATTATATGTATGGTCGCTGTATTTGCAAGAAATGTCAAGGAGGCTTCGTCGTATATTTCGCCGGTATATATCCTTGTGATTGTAGCTGGAATGATTACTATGTATTCATCGGCGGACGGTGTGTTTTATAAGTACCTTATCCCGGTATACGGAAGCTCAATGGCATTTAAGGACATTCTGACAAGAGAAATCACAATGCCTGACTTCCTTGCCACAACAATAAGCACTTATGCCGTCGCAGCCATACTTGTGTGTATCATGACGAAGGCTTTTAACAGTGAGAAGGTTATGTTTAATGCATAGCTTACCCAAATAGGAAATAAGACTACTGGACAAAATGCATAATGTGAAGTATCATATCTAATGGCAGTGCGGTGTTGTGCCGGGCTGCCTTTTAGTGTAATATATGCTTGGCATGTTTTGACACTATATAATAACAAGAGCGGCGGCCACAGTCTGCTGCCTTTGGAAAGGATAATTTGGAGAAAATGGCAGAAAAGAAAAAAGTTGAAGGCAGTGCATTTTTAAAAGCGGTTAAGCCTTCTCTCAAAGAATTGCTCGGAATATTGTTAGACAGATATGAATATGCATCAATTCTTGCGGTTGATTCGGCAGCAAAGATATATTCAGTGACGGCATCCGGTATAAATCTTGGCGATTTCGGAATGTTATGTAACAGAGGCTTTGTTATCAAGGTCTTTGAAAATGGAGAGTATGCAGAGTATTCGTTTAACAGGCTTGATGCCGATATAAAGGCGCAGGCAGAGAAGATTATTGCAGAGATAGAGGCTTTAAAAAAGGCAGTCCCTGACAGTATAGAAAAGCTTAAGCTTCGTATGCTTGAAGATGAGCCTATGGAATTTGTCAAGAGCACTGAATATGAGATTAATCCTTTTGAACTTGGAGCACAGAGCATAGTGGACAAGCTTACCGATTTAAGGAAAAAGGGACTTGACGCTGATAAGAGGCTGCTTGACTGCTGTACACGTATGAGCTGCAGAAAGTATTCTAAGCTGTTCTTATCAAGGAATAAGGATATGGAACAGAATGTGTTATGGACTGACTGCACGATGTCTTTTGTCGCGAGAAAAGACAGCGAAGTCAAGAGATATTTTGCAAGTGAATCAAATCTAGGCGGTGCCGAAGTGCTTGATAAGCTTGAAGCAGTCATACCACATTCCGTAGAGATGACAGTGGCACTTCTTGACAGCGAGCCTATTGTTCCGGGCGAGTATGACTGCATATGTACACCTGAAGTTACAGGAATGATTGTGCATGAAGCTTTCGGACATGGCGTTGAGATGGATATGTTCGCTAAAAACAGAGCGCTTGCACAGAATTATGTCGGAGAGTATGTAGCCTCACCTCTTATCAATATGCATGATGGTGCAGCAGTCGGCGATGAAGTGGCAAGCTATTTCTTTGATGATGACGGTGTTGTCGCAAAAGATACGCTCGTCATTGAAAATGGCGTGTTAAAGCAGGGAATATCGGATACTATGGCTGCGATGAGACTTGGAACTGAGCCTACAGGCAATTCAAGAAGAGAGAGCTATAGAAGAAAAGCATACACAAGAATGACCAACACATATTTTGAGGCGGGACATGACAAGCTTGAAGATATGATTGCTTCAATTTCAGATGGGTTTCTTCTTGAAAATGCGACAAGCGGCATGGAGGACCCGAAAAACTGGGGAATACAGTGTCTTGTAAACATGGCAAGGGAGATTAAGGATGGAAGGCTCACCGGAAAAGTATGCTCTCCTATAGTGCTTACCGGATATGTACCTGATCTGCTAAAGTCAATTTCGATGGTTTCGGATGATTTTGAGCTTAGAGGAAGCGGCTTCTGCGGCAAGGGCTATAAAGAGTTCGTAAAAGTCTCCGATGGCGGTCCTTACATTAAAGCGAAAATCAGACTTGGATAGGAGAAAGAAAATGAGAGATATAATTATTAATTCACTCAAGGCTCTTGAAATTGACAATTACAGGATAACTGAGACGAAGAAGAACTGCAAGGAAATGTTTTTTATAAAGCAGACACTTGATATGACAAGGACAGAAGCTCTTGACGAGTGGAATGTCATGGTATATCACGATGATGCTGCGGCAGAGCATAGAGGTGCTGCGTCCTGTATGATACATCAGGGAATGGATGCCAAAGAGATTGAAAAGACTCTTAAGGATGCGTATTATGCAGCGGGTTTTGCGATGAATCCGTTCTACACGCTTGTAGAAGGCACTAAGGAGGAGATGACGGAGGCTTTTGGAAGCCTTTCAAAGGTTACGCTTGATGAGGCGGCTAAACGAATGGCTTTGGCGCTTTTTGAAGCAGATAACCGAACTGACTGCTTTTTAAATTCCGCAGAGCTTTTTGTGGAAAAGAAGACAGTCACTATTATTAATAGCGAAGGTGTCGACTGTGGATATGAGAGCTGCTGCGTTAAGGGAGAATTTGTTGTACAGTGTTTAGAGCCGGAGGATGTAGAGCTGTATCAGGATTTTTCATATGATGAGCTTGATACAGAAAGCCTTAAAAAGCTTGTTTCTAATAAGCTTGACACTGTTGTGGACAGAGCAAAAGCCTGCACCGCACCGAAAGCCGGAAGATATGATGTTGTGTTGTCGGAGGACAGCGTTAGGGAAGTGCTTTCCTTCTATGAGAGAAGGTCGGATGCGGCAGATATCTACCCTAAGTATTCAACCTATGAGGTTGGAATGAAGGTTCAGGGTGAAGAGGTTGATGGCGAAAAGCTTAATATTACACTTCACTCGTCGGCTCCTTACAATGATGATGGAATTAAGATGAAGGATTGCGAGCTTATAAGAGAAGGTGTCTTAAATAACATTCATGGCGGACTTAGGATGTCGCGTTATCTTAGAGTAGAGCCTACAGGTGAGTATAATAAGATGATTGTGGATAATGGCTCAAAGACACTTGATGAGCTGAGAGCAGGACGTGTGCTCCATGTTGTGAGCTTTTCGGATTTTAATATGAATTCCATGACAGGACATTTTGCAGGTGAGATAAGACTTGCTTATCTGTATGATAATGGAAAAATAAGCCTTGTAACAGGAGGTTCCGTAAACGGAAGCATTATTGATGCACAGAAAAATCTTCTTTTTTCGAAGGAGCGTTATGAGAGCAGCTCGTACTCAGGACCTTATGCTATATTGCTTAAGGATGTTCCTGTTTCGGGAGAATAGATTTATCACAAATAATATCAGGTAGGAGAGAGAAATATGAAAAGAGTAAGGTCTAATCAAGGCGGATGGTTTTCAGTGGCTATGGTTATTCTGTTATTTGGTGTAATGACACTTATTGCGAACAAAGAGAATATCAAGTCGGCATTTACAGGCACATATGATATATATGATGTCGATGCATCCGATATAAAAATCGGAGATGGTATCAAGACAGATATATACGCAGTGCTTGATACATTTGGAACACTTGAGACAACTACAAAGAATTCTAAGACGGGCAATGTTACAGGAAAGACATATCATTATTATTACATCATTCCTGTTTTTGAAGGTGACGATACATATTATATGGCTGTCAAAGTCAGCAGTCATGATAAGCCGGAGTTTGACAGAATAGCAGATGATACATGGTCATATTTAGTGGACGATAAGGATTCTTTTACAGATGATGAATTTGCTGCTACAGGAAATATCCAAAAGCTTGACGATAAAGGATATGAGTACATGGTAGAGTGGTTCGAGGATATGGAGTGGTTTGACAGCAGTGACAGAGATGATTTTGAAGAATACCTCCTTCCTATATGCCTTGAGATTAAGGATTTGAAGTCGGCAGGCATGATGGTTTATGCAGGAATCGGGCTTATTGTACTTGGAATTTTGATTATTGTCATTCATTTTGTGAGAAAGTCCAACAAGAAAAAGAAGGCTGAAGCACAGCAGGCTGCATACAACAGCGGTTATGCGGCAGCGCAGAATGGTGCAACTGCAGGAGGAGATAACAATGCAGCCGATATGCCACAGACTGACTCATATGCTCCTGTAAATAATGCAGGCCCAGTTCCAAATCAGACATATGCAGCAAGTACATTCTACAGCAATGGTGATGAGTGCGCTTTTATAGGTGGAACGAAGGTTTTAAAGGCAGATATGGATAGAATTAACAGCTTAGTTGCTGCAGGGGATGCCGTCAGTGCCATAAAGGAACTCAGAGATATTACAGGACTTGGCATTAATGAGGCAAAAGATATAATTGATAACTGGAGAAATTATTACAGATAGAAGAAAATATATCAGCTGATAAAAAAAGCTTTTAAATTAAAATAATATGTGATATAATCTATGGAGCTATTTTATAAAGGAGGTGTTTTTCATGAAGCACGTTAAGACAATCAACACAAGAAATCTTAAGGAGTCCATGAAGAAGGGTGGATGTGGCGAATGCCAGACATCATGCCAGTCAGCATGTAAGACATCCTGCACAGTAGGAAATCAGAGCTGTGAGAACAAATAATCAGGCATTGATAATATAATACATTGTACATGCATTATATGTTAAATGTATTATATATGTAATGTGCTGAATTTACAGCACATTATATGCCACAAGCAATGAACCGGACGGCTGTCTGAGGACGGCTATCCGGTCTATTGCGGTTAAGGTGAAATTTAGTTTATTTCAGGAAGGAATTATGATGGTACACCAGTATAAAAATAACGGGTATAATATATTGTTAGATGTCAACAGCGGTGCGGTACATGTTGTCGATGATATTGTATACGATATGATACCTATGTATGAGAATATGAATCTCGATGAGATTAAAGCCCGGCTTGGTGACAGGTATAAGGCAGATGATATCAAGGAAGCTTATGACGAGATAACCGAGCTTAAGAATGCAGGTTCTCTTTTTACTGAGGATATTTATGAGAATTACATAGACAGCTTTAAGAACCGTCAGCCGGTTGTAAAGGCTCTGTGTTTACATATTGCACATGATTGTAACTTGGCATGTCAGTACTGTTTTGCTGAGGAAGGAGAGTATCATGGAAGAAGAGCGCTTATGAGCTTTGAAGTGGGAAAGAAGGCTCTTGACTTCCTTGTTGCCAATTCGGGAAGCAGAAGGAACCTTGAGGTTGACTTCTTTGGCGGCGAGCCTCTTATGAACTGGGAGGTCGTAAAGCAGCTTGTAGAGTATGGTCGTTCGATAGAAGAAGCTAACAATAAGAAGTTCAGATTTACACTTACAACCAACGGCGTTCTTTTAAATGACGAGATTCTTGATTTCGTAAATAAAGAGATGGGTAACATTGTTCTTAGCACTGATGGACGTAAAGAGGTTCATGACAGAATGAGACCCTTCCGCAATGGCAAGGGAAGCTATGACCTCATTATGCCTAAGTTTAAGAAGGTTGCCGAGAGCCGTAACCAGACTAACTATTATGTAAGAGGTACATTTACACATTACAATCTTGATTTTTCAAATGATGTGTTAAGTCTTGCAGATCAGGGCTTTAAGCAGATTTCGGTGGAGCCTGTAGTGGCATCTCCGGAAGATGGATATGCATTAAGGCCAGAAGACCTGCCACAGATTTTCGAGGAATATGACAAGCTTGCCGTCGAGATGATTAAGAGAGAGAAAGAGGGAAGAGGCTTTAATTTCTTCCACTTTATGATAGACCTCACAGGAGGTCCTTGCGTGTACAAGAGACTTTCAGGATGTGGTTCTGGAACAGAGTATCTTGCGGTTACGCCTTGGGGTGATCTGTATCCTTGCCACCAGTTTGTAGGAAATGAGGATTTCCTTCTCGGAAATGTGGATGACGGTATAGTCAAGAAGAATATCTGTGAAGAATTTAAGCAGTGTAATGTATATTCAAAGCCTAAGTGCAAGGACTGCTTTGCTAAGCTTTTCTGCAGCGGCGGATGTGCAGCTAACTCCTACAATTTCCATGGCAATATCAATGATTCTTATGAAGTCGGCTGTGAGATGGAGAGAAAGAGAGTTGAGTGTGCTATAATGATAAAGGCAGCACTTGCCGATGAGCAGAGTGAGGAATAACTCTGTTTCGGGTATATAACTAAGCATTAGCTAATCGTAAAAACATATTTTGTACCGGATAGTTACAAGATGATATAAATTATCAAGTGCCGGATGACTATGATATGGTTTTGCGGTTATCTATAAATAAGCATATGCGAAAGGAAATTAAGGAAATGGTTAAGAAGATTTTGAAGTCTCTTGCATGGGTTGCCGTAATCGCTTTTCTTGCATACACGGTAGTCTTTGGATGGGGCAGCTCAAAGGACGGAAGCATGTCTGGAATTAAGCTTGGTCTTGACCTTGCAGGCGGTGTCAGCATCACTTATGAGGCAGTTGGTGACGATGTTGACAGCCAGGATTTGAAGGATGCTACATATATTCTTCAAAAGAGAGCAGAAGGATATACTCCTGATGCCGAAGTTTATCAGGAAGGCTCTAACCGTATTACAATAGAGATTCCGGGTGTCACAGATGCAAATGAAGTGCTTACACAGATGGGTAAGCCAGGTGAGCTTTATTTTATAGTCCAGAAGGGCTCTGACGGAAATGATAACTATACAGGTGCTCTCGCATTATCCGATGATGGACAGACAATAAAGTATAAGTATACCCTCAATAAGACAATCGAGGAATTAGAGGCAGACGGCTGCATACTTCTAACCGGTGCAGATGTGAAGACTGCTACAGCAGGTGCACAGCAGACAAGCACAGGCGGAAGAGAGTTCGTTGTAGAGCTTAATCTCTATGACGAAGGAGCACAGAAGTTCTCCGATGCTACAAAGACAGCTTATGAGAATGGTTATACCATAGGTATCTACTATGATAATGAGTTCATAAGTGTTCCAAGAGTAAGTGCACATATAACAGACGGAAATGCCGTTATCAACGGTATGTCTGATTATGAGTCTGCAGATAATCTTGCATCTACAATCAGAATAGGTGCTCTTCCTGTCAAGCTTGAGGAAGTACGTTCACAGGTCGTAGGAGCTAAGCTTGGCCAGGATGCTATCCGTACAAGCCTTTTAGCAGGAACAATCGGTCTTGCAATAATTATCTTATTCATGATTATTGTATATCGCATACCGGGACTTGCAGCCAGCATAGCACTTTGCATTTACACAATGCTTGTGCTTATCATCATCAATGTGGCAGGTCTTACATTCACACTTCCGGGTATCGCAGGTATTATCCTTTCAATCGGTATGGCGGTTGATGCGAACGTAATTATATTCGAGCGTATCAAGGAAGAGCTTGGAACAGGCAAGACTGTACAGTCAGCCATGAAGATTGGTTTCAATAAGGCATTTTCAGCTATTTTTGATGGAAATATCACAACCCTTATCGCAGCCTTCGTTCTTGGACTTAAGGGCTCAGGTGCCGTAAAGGGATTTGCTTACACACTTGCAATAGGTATTATTGTATCAATGTTTACAGCGCTTGTTGTCACAAGATTACTTCTCAAGTTATTCTATGACTTTGGTGCTAAGAACGAGAATCTCTATGGTGTTGTAAGAGAGACAAAGACATTTAACTTTATCGGAAGGAAGAATATCTTCTTCTGTATCTCTGCAGTGCTTATACTTATAGGCATTGTAACTGTGTCTGTAAACGGTGCGCGCGGCAAAGGAATGTTCAACTATGGTCTTGATTTCAAGGGTGGTACATCAACAACGGTTACCTTCAATCAGGATTACTCACAGGCTGAGATTGAGAGCACAATCATTCCTGATATCGTAGCAGCAATTGGTGATTCCACTGTACAGCAGCAGAAAGTACAGGGCGGAAATGATGTTGTATTTAAGACAAACAACCTTTCGGTAGAGCAGAGAGAAGCACTTGAAGCTTTATTAACATCGAAGTATGGCGTTGAGCAGAGCTCAATACTCACAGAGAACATTTCGGGTGCAGTCAGCAACGAGATGAAGACAGATGCAGTTGTTGCGGTTATCATAGCTACTATCTGTATGCTTATTTATATCTGGTTCAGATTCAAGGATATCCGTTTTGCGGGAAGTGCAGTGCTTGCACTCCTGCATGATGTGCTTGTAGTTGCAGGCTTCTATGCGGTTGCAAGAATAACTCTCGGAAATACATTTATTGCATGTATGCTCACAATCGTAGGTTATTCAATCAATGCCACAATCGTTATCTTTGACCGTATCAGAGAGAATCTTGGACAGATGAGCAAGGCTAACCTTGCTGAGATTGTAAATACAAGTATCTCACAGACAATGAGACGTTCAGTATATACAACTCTCACAACATTTGTCATGGTTGTAATCCTGTTTATACTGGGAGTGAGCGCAATACGTGAGTTTGCTGCACCTCTTATGGTAGGTATTATCTGCGGAGGCTATTCATCAGTATGTATCACAGGTGCACTCTGGTATGTGCTTAAGAAGGGTGTTAAGAAAGCAGACAACTAAATGCTTTGGGACAATGGGGTAAGCCCCTGCGTTTTGTATGCCGGGACATGGTGGCTTGCCTCTGTGTCCCGGTTTTTATTTTATAAGGTTCGGGTGTCAAAGCATGTAATTTGGTATATGGGTGTATAACGAGTTATATTTATGCATATCACTCCGTTGTACGAAGCAAGGTGTTCTAAGAACTCTGATAAATATTTTCTCTATATATGCCACCGAAG
>ERZ1106915.450-NODE-450-length-59595-cov-87.667484_pt1 | contig 59595 bp, 76 predicted proteins | sample MGYA00403653_ERZ1106915 | MGnify/ENA primary metagenome ERZ1106915 (study PRJEB35170, sample SAMEA104062404) | human gut metagenome | biome: human gut; feature: human-associated habitat; material: faeces | place: Denmark | collected 2012-06-06 ...
TGATCCGCGCGCAGCGCCCTCCGGCTGCGCCGTCGGTAAATATTTCCTTGCGTGTCCTTGCCTATGGTGCAGTCTCCGCGACCGGCTGATCGCCGCATCGCTGTTCCGAGTGTTTCGGCAGCGTAAAACTCCGGCGCAGGAGGATAAAGTCTGCAAAGTATTATGGAAAACAGAGCGAAGAAATGTATTGAATGTGGCAAAACGCTCACATTGGATTACTTTCGGAGAACGCCGTTATCTCCTGACGGCTATGCCAAGATGTGCAAGTTATGTGCAAATATCAAGCGCACGCAAGGCAAGAATGAAGAACGGAATCCGGCACTGTTAAATTTTAAAGCACGAGAACTGATTGACGAACTCCGTGCGCGTGGTTATCGGGGGACATTGAGAATAACAAAGGATATTCAGGTATAGCCGGTGACTGAAGAGCCGGTTTATTCCGGCTCTCTTTTGCTTTTGTTTGTACTACTGTACCATGCCCCGTGTGCGGGGCATTGGTCGCTCCTAAAACGAACGACTTGCAGGGCGTTGCAAGTCGCTCGTTTCTCCACGTCGCGGCAGGGCACCCCTCGCGTTGCGAGGGAGAGCGGTATTTTCTCTCTGGGGACGACCGGGCTGTGGTTTCGCACTCCGGCTGAATTCAAGATTTCTGCAACCTGACGGGTTTCATCCCTTACACGTTGCCTTCAGACCATTCTGATACAAAGTACGGACACTGCATTTTGCCGGGCAATGAACCCGGTAAATATTTTTTTATAAGTCCCTTCGGGAGTGTGTTTATGATGAAAAAATTTACCCCGGCAGGCCGGGGCACGCTGAAGAAATTTTTTCAAAAATATTTCCCGGAACCCTTGCGCCGGTTTAGCGGTAGAGAGCGACCGCCTATGCCCATTCCAGAGGAACGGGCGGCCGCTCCATTTTTATTTCAAAATGTCAGTGTTCGATACGAGTATCAGAAAGGCTCTAAAGGCAACGTGTAAGGGGATGAACCCTCGTTCTTTGAAATCTTGAAAACATCCGTCGGCTGGGAAACCACAGCCCGGCATACCTTCGAGAAAATGATATGTTCGATAGAAAGGATAAAGGGCGTGACGAGGATGTTAGCAGGATTTCGACAACAAAAGTTCTTTGACATATTGACCAGCTCCGCTCGATGTGGTCGGCGGATGGCGGGGAGCGAAGCCCCAGCGGAGCGCAATATTTAACCTGTTAAAATTTTACGATTATGAAAACTTATGTAGCGACGGTATGCCTGACGAAATCCTACACTGACAAGATGTGTAACCAAGTGTTATTACAAAAGGAGTTCCCCGACGAGAAAGCCGCCCACGTATGGCTGAATAAAGCGCTCAAACGCTACAATTACGTCAAAGGAATTAAAGATTTATGTTATGTGTCTTGGTTTTCGCTGGATGACGAGAACGGCAACCAACTTTTATATTTCGATTATTTTTCGTCCGATGTACCGCATGAAATACAGGTGCGTGTAACACTTACGAAAAAGTATCCGGCGCAAAAACAAACGATTGTTTTAACTCATAAGTGCGCGTGCTACAACCACGCGATTTTGTGGATTGACTGGGCGTATCTGAAATTTGAAAGTAGTGAAAATGCGACTTTTAGCAGTGGTGAAATGATTGATGCAAAGACCGAAATTGTCATTGATAAGTGAAACATTTTTCGTAAATTTGAGGTGCAGTGCCTCGCAGAACCTCACGATGTACAGGCCAATCGTATTTTTCAGATGAAAAGAACTACTATTGTCGGCAACATCGGCCGGGATGCCGTATGCCGCGAGGGCGACGGCGGTCACAAATTCGTATCGTTCAGTGTCGCGTATGCCGAACGCAAGACGAACGAAACGGACGAGCAGGGGAACCCGGTAACGGTTGCCCAGTGGGCTGAGTGTGAAATCTACGTCGGCCCGGAAAGTTCGGCCGAGGGGCTTCTGAAATTGCTGACCAAAGGGCGCTTTATCTATGCAGAAGCCTCGGACAAGGCGGAGGCATGGATCGACAAGGACAATCAGTTGCGTTCGAGGATTCTCTATCGGATCACTAATTTTCAGGTCTGAGTGGCTGACTCTCGGCGACCATAAGGCCGCCGAGAGTTCAAAATACGTTTTGGAGAAAATTTTGCTATATTTGCATTATGAAAAAGGAATTGGGTAAATGGCTTATGGACATCGCCAAGTATGTACTGACCGCGGTGGTCGTCATGTCTTTGGTTTCAGATTTGGGCGATGTTCGATGGCTAATATACGTTTTTGGCTTGCTGACAACGGCGGTATGCTTAGGCGGCGGCTTGATTTTAGTCAGAGATAAGGACACTAAGGTAAAGGAGAATTGAATATGCCAGCTTCAGTTTACATTTTTGGAATCATCATCGTGGCGGTAATTGCAATCGTCATTTGGAGTAAGACAGATAAGGGAAAGAAATGGCTCTTGTAATTTCTTCCCTTCACCCATCAACATCGCGGCCCGGCTGGTTCTAACCAGCCGGGCCGCTTGTTTTTCGCGCCGCGCCTTGGGGCGCGGTTCTCACGGAGTTTGCGGATGCTGATATTATTATACGGGGAATAATATTCGGGTGGAAGCGGAACCGGCCATAGCCGACTGCCGGATCCCCGGCTATGTCGCCGCGCGGATCTGTGATCCCCATGCGCGGCCATGCGCCCCCTGAACTCGCGCCTCCGGGCGACGATGCCGCTCGGCCCGCTCGCGTCCGCCGTCGCTCGACAAGCGAAATCGGCGTCCGGGGGAGAGCGGTCGCCTCACTCACAACACGACGCAAAGTTAGCCGAAGTCACGTCGACAGCGGCAAGGATCGGCCTCGGCATGATGCCTCGGCCGCCCGCGTGCACGCTGCGGAAATATTGATCCGCGCGCAGCGCCCTCCGGCTGCGCCGTCGGTAAATATTTCCTTGCGTGTTCTTGCCTATGGTGCAGTCTCCGTGACCGGCTGATCGCCGCATCGCTGTTCCGAGCGTTTCGGCAGCGTAGAACTCCGGCGCAGGAGGATAAAGTCTGCATTAAAGTCATGGAAGAAATGGCACAGTACATCACGTCGATTTTGAAATCCGCTCCTCAGATCATCATGTCTTGGGGATACCATCAGCCTTCCGTCTATAAAGAGGACGGCATGGAGGGGTTGCGTTTCCGGGTGCAAGGTTTCAAGCATACAGGATATGTCGCCGTGCTGTATAATCCGGGCTCCGACTATTTCGAGGTCGAGCTGCAGGACGACATGGGGCATGCCAAAACCCGTGTCGAAGATGTTTGCTTTACAGAACTTGTCGATAAAATCGACGAATTGGTCGAGCGCACCGACAACTATGATGCAGACATCGAGGTCTGGAAGAATACACCTGAATCCGATCCGGATAAACAGGCAGCCAAGGATCTCGGTAAACTGGTTTGCGAGCTTCAGGAGCTCGGTATTGGCGGGGACATTATTATCATCGACTGATCGAGGTGGGGAATTTTCCCCACTTTTTTTGTTCGTGTCTTATTCTTTGTGATTCATCACAAAGAGTCCCTACGCCGCTATGGCAGCCGGCCGCCCGGCAGCCTTCGCCTGCCGTCGGGGCGACCCGGCCGCAGCCCCCTGAACTCGCGCGGCCGGGCGACGATGCCGCCCGGCCCGCTCGCGTCCGCCGTCGCTCGACAAGCGAACTCGGCGGCCGGGGGAGAGCGGTCGCCTCACTCACAACACGACGCAAAGTTAGCCGAAGTCACGTCGACAGCGGCAAGGATCGGCCTCGGCATGATGCCTCGGCCGCCCGCGTGCACGCTGCGGAAATATTGATCCGCGCGCAGCGCCCTCCGGCTGCGCCGTCGGTAAATATTTCCTTGCGTGTCCTTGCCTATGGTGCAGTCTCCGCGACCGGCTGGTAGCCGCATCGCTGTTCCGAGTGTTTCGGCAGTGTAAAGCTCCGGCGCAGGAGTATAAAGTCTGCAACAAATCAATGGGACATTCACAGGTTCTCGAAAAGGTCTCGGCGCACATCGCCGAGCTGCTGGTCTTGAAAATCGAATCCATGACTCAAACGTGGCAAAAGCCGTGGTTCTACGGCCAGGGCCTCCTTCCCTGCAACATCACGGGTAAGAGGTATGCCGGCACGAACCTTCTGACGCTGCTCATGCTTACGGAAGTCAAGGGTTACCGGACTCCGGTATTCCTGACCTTTCGTCAGGCCAAAGAACGCGGCCTGACGGTCAGGAAGGGCTCCAAACAGTTCCCGGTGGTATTCTGGAAACCTTTTTACCAGGCGAATAATCCGACCGACGGTCAGCGCCGGTATCTTACGGTCGAGGAATACAACGCCTTGCCCGAAAGCGCCCGCGCCGAGTATGTACTGCGCTTCAGTTTACGCTATTATCCGGTTCTGAACCTCGATCAGACGGATTTCGAGGAGCGCTTCCCGGAACAGTGGCAGAAGCTCCTGGAGCGTCAGTCGATGACGCCACGTCCGTCGGGGAGCGTGCACCCCGTACTTGAGCGGCTGCTTGCCGCGCAGTCGTGGGTCTGCCCGATCCTCCAGAAGTCGGGAGATGCAGCCTTCTACTCTCCCTGTGACGATAGGATCGTCCTGCCGCGCCAGGAGCAGTTTCACGACCTGGAAGCCTTCTACTCGACCATGCTGCACGAAATGGCCCACTCGACCGGCTCGGCGGGCCGTCTCGACCGCCATTTGGGCGAGCCGTCGACGGCGGCTTACGGCCGCGAGGAGTTGGTCGCAGAGTTCTCGGCGGCCCTGGTTGGCCTCGGCCTGGGCGTGTCGAGCGGCATTCGGGCCGAGAACGTAGCTTACCTAAAGGCTTGGCTGAGGGAGCTGCGCGAGAAACCGGCCTTTATCTTCTCGGTATTGAGCGACGTGCAGCAGGTCGTTCGCTTCTTCGAAGAAGAGCTGTGCATGAGGCTTTTCGACACGGCTCCGGCCGAGAATGGGGCATAGGGGCTTCGGCCCCTTTTGTCGCGGGCTTTCTTTCGGCGCCGGCGTTCGCCGGCGCCTTGATCGCTCCTAAAAAGCACGACTTGCAGGGCGTTGCAAGTCGCGCTTTTCTCCACGTCGCGGCAGTGCACCCCTCGCGTTGCGAGGGAGAGCGGTATTTTCTCTCTGGGTCTGACCGGGCTGTGGTTTTACCCGGCCTCTGTCAGAATTCAAGCTTTCTGCGACCTGAAGGGTCACCCCTTACACGTTGCCTTCAGGCCATTCTGATACAAAGTAGTGACCCTGCATTTTGCCGGGCAATGAACCCGTGAAATATTTTCTTAGAAGTCCCTTCGGGAACTATGTTTATGATGAAAAAATTTACCCCGGCAGGCCGGGGCACTCTGAAGAAATTTTTTCAAAAATATTTCCCGGAACCCTTGCGCCGGTTCAGCGGTAGAGAGCGGCCGCCTATGCCCATTCCAGAGGAGCGGGCGGCCGCTCCATGTTCATTACAAAATGTCAGCGTCCCATACGAGTATCAGAAAGGCTCTGAAGGCAACGTGTAAGGGGATGACCCTCGTTCTTTGAAATCTTGAAAACATCCATCGGCAGGGAAATCACAGCCCGGCAAACCTTCGAGAAAATGATAGTTCGATAGAAAGGATAAAGGGCGTGACGAGGATGTTAGCGAGTTTTCGACAACAAGTTCTTTGACGTATTAACCAGCTCCGCTCGATGTGATCGGCGGATGGCGGGGAGCGAAGCCCCAGCGGAGCGCAAATACAAACATTTTAAAATTTTAATGCTATGGAAATATCACTGGATGATTATTTAGGGCAACGAGGGCTGAGGTCTCCGATAAGTGGGTACATGGATGACAAATGGCGAAACATGCGCTTAACGGCTCGGGGGCAAAAAAGATTCGAGAAAGAGGCGGAGGCTGCAATTATTGAATACAGCAAGCTACGCAAAGCCGCCATAGACGAATATAACAATTTGGTGAAATCGGGCGAGATAATCCCGCCGCATGAAACGAAATTGGAAGCCCTCTTGAGTGTGGCCAGAGGACACCCGGATAACGAAGGAACACAAGCAGCCCGTAGGTTGCTGAAAAAAAGATATGGTATAATATCCTGGTAATATGCCGCATAATTCAAATTCTTAAAAAATTACAGCTATGAAAAACGATTCTAACAATGCAGCAAAACAAATGATTGCCCGGTATCCTGACCTGAAACCGTACCCGAAGAGTGCCGCGGAGAATCTGCGCCGCGAATTGCGGGCCGTATTTCCGCAAATTACATTCTCGGTTCGTTATAAATCTTTTTCCGGAGGTGATGAGATAACAGTATCATATGAAGACGGGCCAAAGGTTGAAGAGGTCGAGGCGATCGCTAATAAATACGCCTATGATTCGAGTCAATGCGATGCTATGACCGATTATTACGATTACCGTCCAACGGAATTCACCCGAATTTTTGGCGGTGCAAAGTTTGTGCTGATTCGCCGAGATATGAGCGATCGTGTACGTGCCGATCTGTATTGCAAAGCGGTAGAGATCGCTCCGGATCTGGCCGACGGTAGAAACGTACGGCGCGAAGAGCTTTTTAGTCCTGGCGAAATGTGTGCCAGTGTCGAATTATTTGAGGCTACTCGCGGGTTGTGCTGGGTTTCAGCCGATTCGATAGCCCGTAATTTATTCAACAAAATGAGTTTTGCGTAGGTAAGGCAGAGATTATTTTACGATTCGAAAACCGGAGCGGGCGACGTCCCGCTCCCTAAATCAAACGATTATGGCACAGGTAGCATTATTAACGAAAGGCATCGTTTACGACACGTCCAGACAGGTCGTGACATTGCACCAGGTGGTCGAACGCTTCATGCTTGGGGACTCTCTTTGTGAGAAGTGCATCGTCACCGAAATCATGTTCGACGAGCATGCCGGCTATACCTACACGCTGATCGGGCTCAAGTCGCTCCGGAACTTCCGCACGCATTTCATCTTCGATGAACACGAGTCGGCCAGCGGATTCTTCGCGGATCTCGCTTACCCGACCTTCTTGGCGGCCGAACAGGTCGAAGAGGTCATTGCCCGTGCGGCGGCCGCCGAGAAGCAGCGCCGCGAGGAAGCAGCTATCGCCCAGCGGCGTTTGCATCGCGGGGCTCTTGTCGTAGACTATTCAGCGAAGGCCCTGGCCATCTTTACCGACGAACCTTCCGATGTGTTGGTTCTGGAGCGTATCAAGGCCAAGCGCAACTCCAGTCTGACTTATCAGGGCCGCAAGGTCGCCGGCTGGATCTTCCCGAAATACCGTCAGGCCCAACTGGCGGCCGTCATGTCGTTGTAATTAAATTCTGCAAATTATGAAAGTAGGTACGAAAAGCCTCCTGTTCGGAGCACATAACATCTTTATCCATCCTTTTCTGGTCTTCATCGCTTGGTGGCGGTTGTACGGATTCCCGGCTGATCCCCGGCTCTGGGTTGCGTTTATCGTCCATGACTGGGGCTATCTGGGCAAGCCGAACATGGACGGCCCGGAAGGCGAAACGCATGTCGAGCTGGGGGCTCGGATCATGCGGATCTTCGGCCGACGCTGGGAAGAGTTCACGCGGCATCATTTCCGGTTCCACTCCCGACGGGACGGCGCTCGGCCCTCGCGGTTGTGCTATGCCGACAAGCTCGCCCTGTGTTGCGAATGGGAGTGGTTCTACCTGTTCCGGACGCGGATCACGGGTGAGCTCGGGGAGTACATGGCGCTTTCGGCCAACGGCAAGTATAGCTGTAAGGAGTATATGAACCGCTCGATCGAGACGCCGCAGTCGTGGTATAAGGCGGTCAAGAGTTTCACCTTGCGCTACGTCGCACAAAACTACCGGTATGGACATCGTTAAGACCATCACGACGAAGATCCGGCGGCATAACTTCACCTTCCGCGAAGGCCGCCGGATCTACTACGGCCTGCAAATGGATACGACCCGTCTGGTCTGGGCTCGGAACCTCTGCGAAGGCTGGCAGATCGACATCGACGGGCGGCGGATCACCGTCGATTGCGTCCTTCGGGAAATCACGATCGGCAATGGCGAAATCATCAACTACTGACACCTTGCGGCGTACAGGTCAGCCGCTATTTTTTACTATGCGAACGATTGTTATAACACACGACGGATTTTGGTATACGATCGAAGATTGGAATTTTGCCCGATGGAAATTGTATGAGAGTACGCAGGGCCGTTATTATTGCGACATGCATGGAATTAAAGTCACCTTTGAAAGTGTGGAGCATTTTCTGGAACTCATGTATGGCCATAGCCGGATCGGGGAGTTTGTCAACTATGAAATCGAAATCAAGGAGTCCGGACGGTAACGATTTTTGTTTTTCTTCCCTTCACTATTCAACACGGCAGCCCGGCCTGCACGGCCGGGCTGCCGATTTCACCTGTTTAAAAAAGCTATCCCAATGAATTCAAACGATAAAATCCGACTTTTGTACATCGACCTGTTCTGCGGTGCGGGCGGCACCTCGACCGGGGTACACCTTGCGCGGCACGGCGGAGATCCTTGCGCCAAGGTGATCGCCTGCGTGAACCACGACGCCAACGCCATCGCGTCGCACGCTGCCAACCACCCCGATGCGCTGCACTACACGGAGGACATCCGTACGCTGGAGTTGGGGCCGCTCGCGGCCCATGCGGCCCGGATGCGCCGCCAGTATCCGGATGCCTTCGTCGTCCTCTGGGCCTCGCTGGAGTGTACGAACTTCTCGCGGGCCAAAGGCGGCCTTCCGCGCGACGCCGACAGCCGCACGCTGGCCGAACACCTGTTCCGCTACATCGAGGCGCTGAACCCCGACTACATCCAAATCGAGAACGTCGAGGAGTTCATGTCGTGGGGCGATCTGGACGAGCGGGGCAAGCCCGTCAGCAGGGATGCCGGGCGACTGTACCGGAAATGGATCGACAACGTGCGAGGCTACGGGTACGACTTCGGCCCCCGCATCCTGAACGCCGCCGACTTCGGGGCGTACACTTCCCGCCGGCGGTTCTTCGGGATCTTCGCCCGCCGCGGCCTTCCGATCGTCTTCCCGGAACCGACTCACACCAAGAACCCGGCACAGAGCGACCTGTTCGGTCAGCAGCTTCGCAAGTGGCGGCCAGTGCGGGAAGTCCTCGACCTTGAGGACGAGGGCGAGTCGATCTTCGACCGGAAGCGGCCGCTGGTCGAGGCATCGCTTGCCCGCATCCACGCGGGGCTGGTGAAGTTCCTCGCCGGCGGGCGCGAAGCGTTCCTCGTCAAATACAACTCGATGAACCAGTCCGGGAAGTATGTTGCACCCGGCATCGACGAACCGTGCCCGACCGTGGCGACGCAGAACCGTCTCGGTGTGGCAAAGGTGTACTACCTCTGCAAGCACTTCGGCGGATCTCCGGAGGGGAAATGCACTGCCGTCGATGCGCCCGCGGGCGCGATCACCTGCCGCGATCACCACGCCTTCGTCTCGGCCTACTACGGCAACGGGTTCAACTCGTCGATCGAGCGGCCGTCACCGACGGTTACGACGAAAGACCGTTTTCAACTGGTGCGTCCGTTCTTCGCCAACTACTATTCCGGCGGCGGCCAGACGTCAGGAACGGACGGCCCGGCTCCGGCCGTCATGACGAACCCGAAGCAGCGGCTCGTCACGCCGTGGATCATGAACACCAACTTCAGCAACGTCGGCAGTTCGCTCGATGCTCCGGCCCAGACCGTGACTGCCAACCGCAAATGGCAATACCTGATGAACCCGCAGTTCGCCTCGGCGGGTGCCGCTACCGATCGGCCGTGTTTCACGCTGATCGCCCGCATGGACAAGCGGCCGCCGCGGCTGGTGACGGCCGAAGCGGACGGCGAGGCGCTGCCCTCGTTCATCAGGCTGGAGGACGAAACGTTGGTTTACGAGATTTACCCGGAAGATACGCCGATGCTGGTGCAGATAAAGGAGTTCATGGCGCTGTACGGACTGGTGGACATCCGGATGCGGATGCTTCGTATCCCGGAGCTGATGCGGATCATGGGCTTCCCGGAGAACTACGTACTGATCGGCACGCAGGAAGAGCAGAAAAAATTTATCGGCAACGCCGTCGAAGTGAACATGGCGCGGGTTCTCTGCGAAGCTCTGGTGGCGAAACTTTACGAGTTGAACATCGTGCCGCAGCGGTTTGCGGCGTAATGGCAGTCCGCTCATATGCTGACAGCTCTGGAGCATTGCTTCAGAGCTGTTGTCGTTTAAGATATCCTCCTGCGGGATGCTAAAATGTAAGTTGGGGCAGTTCAGTGTTACCATTTTTGCGTTTTTTCAAATTCAGTGTTACCATTTTTGCGCGCGAACCCCCTTTCAGTGTTACCAATTTTGTAGCTCTGTGTTACCATTTTTGCGCTTGTATACCTTATATATAATCAGAAAAATATATTTATATATTTTTCTTCTTTTATACAAAATAGAACTCAAAATGAACTCAAAATCTTACGCGTATGCGCGCGTAACGCGTACGCGCGAGGGGAAAAGGAATTTTGTTTATTCGCAATAGGGAAAAGAGTGTTGCAGTTACAGTTTTTTGTGCCTACCGGCTATTATGGCAAAAATTGTTCTTAATGTGTGTTACCATTTTTGCGCTTGAAATTTTGATTCGGGGGCAAATTCCCCTCTTTTTTATGGTCTGTGTTACCATTTTTGCGTTTTTTGTATTGCAACATGCTGATATTTTTGAAATAACATAAGATATTTGGGGGTGTTTGTGTGTTACCATTTTTGCATATTATATTTGCAATTTACTGATATACATATTTTTATGTGTATTTTTTGAGTTTTGCTCTCATCAGTGTTACCATTTTTGCGCTTCAGTTATGCAAAGTGTTAATTATCTGTAATTTGTCCAATATCTATCTTGCGATAAAAACGGTCTGTGTTACCAATTCTGCATTTTTATTTTATAACATATTGTACTTTAATTGTTTATGTGCTTTTTTGTTGTGAAAATATAGTCAAAAATCCTAATCTGCTGTATCTGCCATATAATTTTGCGATCTGCATGTTTTGGGGAAATAAAAAGTGTAAGCAGCCTGTTGGTTGTTTTGTCAGTTGAGACCTTATCGAGACAGAAGCGCCTATGTCCAGTGCCTTAGGTTATGTTCGGGCTTGCTACCCGTTGATGATTCCTGATGAAACCTGCACGGTTGTAACCCCTGTCCAAGCCCGGGGCATTTGCTTTATCGGCAAAAAAAATGCTATCTTTGTCGTTGGAGGTGTAAGGTATTTGCCGATAACGGCAGAAATGAAATCATATGAATTATTTTTCGGTCAGTGAGATCGCCCGAAGATGGGTCGTGTCGGAGCGTACGGTGCGCAACTGGTGCGCCGTAGGTAAGATTAAGGGGGCCTTCTTAACGGGCAAGACGTGGAATATCCCGGAGGATGCCGTGCGCCCGCGGCGCGGCAAGGAGAAACCCCACAGCGACAATCCGCTGCTCAACATCCTGAAAGAGCAGAAGGACATGCAGCTCCGGGGCGGCATCTACCACCGTGTTCAGATCGAGTTGACCTACAACTCCAACCATATCGAGGGCAGCCGGCTCACGCAGGAGCAGACTCGTCATATTTTCGAGACCAATACGCTGGGCGTTACGGATCAGGCGGTCAACGTTGATGATGTGATCGAGACTTCGAACCACTTCCGCTGCATTGACCTGGTAATCGACAAGGCTGCTTCCGGACGCCTGACCGAAACATTCGTCAAGGAGTTGCACCGCATTCTCAAGGCGGGTACCTCCGACAGTCGCCGCACGTGGTTCCGCGTCGGGGAGTATAAGAAACTTCCCAATGAGGTCGGGGGACAGGAAACCACGCCGCCCGAGCAGGTCGCAGCGCAAATGAAGGCGCTGCTTTCTCACTACAATGCCCTTACGAATAAAACTCTTGAAGACATCGTGGCGTTCCACCATGCTTTTGAGTGCATTCACCCCTTCCAGGATGGCAACGGCCGCGTGGGGCGGCTTATCATGTTCAAGGAGTGCCTTGCCAACCGCGTCGTGCCCTTCATCATCGACGAGGATCTCAAGCTGTTTTACTACCGGGGGCTGCACGAGTGGGATCGAGCCCACGAATACCTGCTGGATACCTGCCGCACGGCTCAGGATAACTTTCGGGCGGTGATGCGGTATTTCAAAATTGAAATGTGAGATAATATAGATAATTATGGCAACTGACCAACCTGTACTGTACTTTCCGGTAAACGATAATCCACAATTAATGTTATTTATAACATTTTTACGTTTGAGTGCAGGTAAAAAATGGGGAGGGGCGAAACCGCCCCTCTTCTTATATTTTTCGCGCCTTCAGGAATGTGGATGATGTCACCCTGAAGAACAATCCCCGTTCCCCGTTGTCTTCGACCATTTCAATCAGCAAAACCCTGTCGTTGGAGAAATTGAATTTGTCGAATTTATAGACTACGGTCATCGTCTTTTTGTACTCGATGGTGTGTGCCGGGACGTAACTGCCTGCCGGCGTCAAATCTGTCCGGTCAAAGGAGGTCATTTTGCCCTTCTTTTTGGTGATAACTGCGAAGCCGCAGTAGTTGTAGGTGTACGGCAGCTCGCTGTTATTGGTGATATCCAATTTGAAATATACGTAATTATCTCTGGTGTATATACCCTTCAGGAATACTTCCATTGCCTTGTCCGCAACTCCATTTTGAGCCACGATGAAATCCCGTTGCTTCAAAATTGATTCATATTCTCCCGTTTCTGGTAGCACTGCGGCTTGAGTCGGCGTTTTATCTTCTGCTGGTTGTGAACGCAAAGAGGGCGAAGACTCCTGCCCTGGCTCCAATGGCTTCTGCTCGTTGACGTAGATCCTGTCGGCAATGTCGATGATGTAGGCATTCTTCTCGCTCTTTTCCGTATAACACAGGTCGAGCATGTAGCAGCTCGTATCCTCTGTAATGATGGATAGGTTGGTACTCGGAAAGTCTGTCAGGCATTGGATATAGAGGATATTGTCATACTTGTCGAGGGCAAAGTAATTGGGATTGAATCCCCCGCGGATCTTGGCGATCTTATCCGGGAAGATGATCTGGCAGACTTTGTTTTGCTGGAGAGGTATTTGTTCAGGTTTTGCTCCATACCCCGATGTGGTCAAACAAACGAATACGATGGCGAAAATATAATTTTTCATTACTTAAAAGTGTTATTTATAACATTTTTATTTCGGCAGGCCGGGCCGGAGAAAGACCTTTTGGTTGTCGAAGAATGATACATATGTTTCTTTGCGTGAGCGCCCCGCATTTGAAATGTCTCGGACGACGGAGCCGACCAGTCCGCCGGTCACTGTTGAGATCTTCCGGTCGATCGCCGACGCTGCGGCCGAACTTGTGGCATCGCCTACGATCTTCTGGTTCTGGTCATTTTGGACTGGCAGTCCCGGACTGCCGTCTTCAGAGTATCCGGAAAGCTCCAGAGAATATATTGCAGTGCCGAATTTTATGGATTCGACAGTGACCTGTACCCGATTATTGTTTAGTGCGATCTGTGCATATATTATGGAATTTCGGGGAATGACCTGTCCGTTTGAAAGAATTACCGATGTGTCGATACGCAGTGCCAGCCTATTGCCGACCATTACGGTTTGCGGCCCGTGTATGAAGGCCGGAATCTCACTGGGTGATGCAATGGAGACTGCTGCATCGGAATTCGTGTTCATTGGATCTTGCAGATCCGAAAGGTTGAATCCTTCTTCCATTAGTTTCTTTTGTTGGGCAAGGATTTCATCTTTTGTCAGCGGACGCGATGGCTCGGTCTGGGACTCGTCTGTGGCCGTGGTATTGGGTTGATTCTGCGACTGTGAATTGTAGATCGCATCGAGTTCCTGCTGAATGGCAGTTTTCTCCATGGCGTTTCGTTCTGCGGCCGGAGTGTAACTCGTCGTTGTGCCGGGAACTTGTGAACTATGCGCAACAGGGGAATGTGTTTCTCCCTTTGGCGTTTCAGGAACAAATATGGCATCGAAAGATATTTTTACATCTTCAGGCACTGTCTTGCTCTGGCTATTTGCGAGTCTTTCCTGATAGAGTTTTTCATCGGTACCCCCTTGTGTCCGGGGTGTTTCAGCCACAATGTCAAATGCAATATCTTCAGATGCCACCCTCTCATCTGTACTGGTGTTCGACTGTATTGATAGTACTCCTCGGATTATAAGTCCGAATATCAGTATAAGCACAACGGCCATACCTAATAGTAAGATTATTTTTTGCTTATTACGATCGTACCATTTTTTGAATTTATCTGTTCTGCTGCTGTCCATCCTGTCGTAATTTTAGTGCGTAATTGACCCGGGCAATGTATTGTCCTGTTTTAACATGAGCATGTCGCGGTCGCTTTTTACTCCAGCCGAAATTTCCGGCAAAGAAAGTGTTTATGGTGTAGATCACGATCACGAATAATATGTCGATAATGATGAAGAGCCTCCACATCGAGGAGGCCGCTGCACCAAGAACGCTTGTGACCAGTACTGCAAGCACAAGGAGAAATATCCCCAGCGGAAGTTTAAATACGGGGGGATAAACGCAAAGTCTGCATCTGTATCGTGGTCTCTGGGGCATTTTAGAGTTTTTGCGTGATGAAATCTGCAATCGAAGAGGCAAACAACATTACTGAAAGGCCGATAATGAGATATCCCAGCTTTGTTATAACATCTTTCGTTTCTTTCTGGGATAACTCTTGACCGGACATAATACTTTTTGTGGCCGTACTCAACCCTATTTTGATTACAGCGATAAGGGCGATCAAGCCAGCCACGATTTGTACGCCATCTTTGATTACACCCTTTAGCTTTGTCGTGGCTGCTATGTCCTGTCCGCCGGCAGCCCACAGAAAGATTGGGATGAAAAGTAAAATTGGCAGTAAAACAATGATTTTCCGTTTCATAATGCTATTGTTTTAAATTAAAGTTTTTGAAGTCGATTTTCGTGATGGCGAGTGCATGCGGATTCTCCCTGGTTCTTTCTTTTGTTTCCTCGAGATAGAATGTGATGGAGACTTCGTAAATCTGCGGTTTACTATGTACTTCCGAGGTGATCGTTACCGTGAATATGGCGTCTACCGCCAGCGGATTCTCTGCGACACACTTCAAGTCGGTTATCTGCACGCTTTGGGAAATGTTGTATTGGCGCATGTTCGTAAACCAGTTGTCCTTGTCGAACCGCTGTTTGAGTGCGTATATTGACGAGTTTCCAAGGGCATAGGTGCTGCTTATGCGTTGCTCATAGGTGTATTTGTCGATGTCGAAGAACAGCATGATGAAGAGCCGTACATGTGCTTCTGCCTCGATCTTGCAGAACTCGGCGGCCCTAATCCGGGTTGCGATCGCTACGTCACCGTCCTGATTGAGTATGTAAGCCGAGGAGGTTGCCTGTAATATCCTCGTTTCAGTATGGATATACATCGCGGTCATTAATATTGCGCAGACTATGAGTATCGCGATGATACCTTTTCGATAGAAGCCGACAGCGTTGTCGAGCTGTGTCAGATGTTCAAAGATTTTCATGGTCTTTTATTCAAAGTATCGTCCGGATACTCCTTTTTTTTGTTTCAGATAAGTTTCCTTGAAGAATTGTCCGGATGTTACCGAACGACTCTTGAGTATTCCCCAAGTCATCGCGCCGACTGTCATGAACGAAGTGGTAATTTGTTGGGGAAGTTGAGCTGCGGCTTCAGAACCACCGACACAAAGAACTGTCAGCGTCGGAGCGCAGAGATAGGCCGCTCCGAAGGCGAATGCCATTAATGCTATTCCCAATTGCGCTACGGAAAGTGAATTGCTGGCGACATCGAAGAGCAAAAGGTTCTGCAATATTTCGATGGCCGCGATGATGAAACTCATCATCGTTACCGTTATGTAACTTTGCCACCATGCGCCGATGGTCTTTTCTGCTCCGTATATAAAGGACAGGGCGACCGCAACGGGGAAAGTAATTCGTAGCAATGCCTTAATGATAAGTACAAAAAAGGTAATTATCAGCTTGCAGAATGCTCCGACGATGAGACATATATTTGCGAGCAATTTGACCAAGCCTCCTTTGATCAGACTCCAGAGAGATTCTTTTTTATTGTCCTCGTTGAAGTCCGAAGCATTGTCTATTTTTGCTCCATTATAGTTCCTTTTCGACACTCGGGCTTGGGCGCGTTTAACATTTCTTATGTCATTTTCACTCAGTGCGTACTCGCTTGCTTCAATGCGGCCGAGGCCATCGCTTTTGTCAATTGCGACCTGCATAGCATCTTGTCTGTTCGGATATAGATATTCAATGGCGGTTTCCCCGAAAAAATCAACCGCAGGTATTATGCAATAGCCGAATATGAGTATTAGGAATAGATGTACGCACCTCATTATCTCAGCTTGTAAATCTTTTCCGGTTTTTTCTCTGAGAGCGAATAATGCTCCGTTTACTATAAGGAAGAACATTAATCCCGCTCCGAGGACGCCATAATAACTGCCTACTTCTGAGGAGAGGAGCGTTAAAAAGTTTGAATTGAAGTAGGTTTCGAACTGGGTGGTGAACGAATTGATTATATTCGCGAGACCAGAAGTGAGTATTGGGTTCATTTTTTTCGATTTGTTAAATATTCATCGAGTTCGTACATCCCCAGCTCGTGTTGTTTGCGATTGACTGAACATATGAGATAGGTGTGGTAACTACAAATGATGCCATATGTATCGTCCATTTGTTTACGGACATCATCGAGATATCGCGCCATTTCAGTGAGTGTGGTTTGTGCGCCGGATTGCATACTATTGAGTAAGTCTTTCAGATCACCCATTGCCCCGTCCATGATATTATTTACGGACAGTTTCCCGTCTTGATCCGCTTGGCCGAAGACGACCTTATTCAGAACTGCCACATGGTAGCTGGCCTCTTCGTCTTCGAAATAAATGCTGTTGTCATATATATATTTTATGGTTTCGAGATACTCGATGTATATCTCGTGAGTTCGTGACGAGACCCGGTATAGTCTGTTCCCGGCGTTATAGACTTTGGCGAGAGAACTTGTGAGCTGTATTGATTGCTGGGTGATTTTCTTCAGGTCGGATATTTCCATTCCCGACGCTTCGGACAGGGCTTCCAATGCTCCGAGGTACGGAGTGAGGAATCCTATCAGAGCTGCTGCATCCTGCCCGAATTGCGCTTTTGTCGGGAGTGGGTGTAGTAGCACGCCGGCCAGAATGATGATGAGTATTTTTTTCATAGGCAAAGGTGTTATTTATAACATTTTTACATTACTTGTTTTGGGCATGGCAAAAGGCATTGATGGCCATCTGCACGTTGCCGTTATATTGGTCGATGTATTTCTTTATCGTGGCCTTGTGTTCTTTCGATGTCGTATAAAGGGCAAGTTCTTCCTGGGAAAGTTGCACGATATATTCTGTGGTATGTGTGCCTTGCCGGATACATATCGCGTGGTCGGATTTCTTCATCGACAGGATGATCTCCAGATCCCGGGAGGTGAGTGATAATTCTGATCGATATTTCTCGAGGTTAGACTCCTTGCCTTCGTGCGAGAGGAAGAACATGGTGTCGGAATTGTTGATGATCGCCTCGTGGTGTTCCGAGTGTATAATGTCGGGCACATCTTGGACGATCAGCCCGATGCCGCTGTCCTCTTTTCTGATCGTTTTGTACAGGTATTTGATGAAATCTCCGAAGTAAGGATCATCGAGGAGTTTCCATGCCTCGTCGAGCCAGAAGATTTTATATTTCGTGGGGGCTTCGGCCAATACTTTCTTGGCCATGAGCATAACCAGATAAAGTACAATTTTGTAGATTGATTTAACATTGGATACAGCTTTCAATTCGACAATGCACATGCGCAACTGGGGAGCGAGGTTGAGTGAATTGTTTTGGCTGTTCAACAAAAGCGACCATTCTCCTTCTTTGCTGTATTGATGCAATACGAGTTCGAAAGAATCGAAATCGAAATATTTGTCATTTAAAGTCCCTCGCTCGTGCTGCTGTATGATATACTTATAGAAGGAATCGAAATTGACGTACTCTGTTCGCTGTTCATAGCGGAGAGAGTAGAAATCGTACAATAGCTTTTTGATATATGCAGTTTTGCCGGGATCGTCTTTTAATCCGAGTCCATTGTTTTGATCCCATAACAGGAGTATCAGGCTTGTCAGCATTTCGAGTTCCGGAACCAATAGTTTTTCCGAATCGTTTTTCGGATCGACGAACGGAATCAGAAACGGGTTGAACGATAACTCCTCTCCCGTAGGCGTCATTCGCATATACCCGGATTTCTCTCCCATGAGATAGTGCAGCATTTCATAGCTTTCCCCATCGTCGAGAATGAAGTTGAAATATTCGTCGGTTTGGACAAGGCCCGAGATCAATTTGTTTGCGGACACCGATTTCCCACTCCCCGATGGGCCGATAGCTGTAAAATTTCGATTAGAGATCTGTGAGTTTCGCATAGTCTCGTTGAAGATATCGACGACGACAGGTTTCCCATGTGTATCGTTCAGAACGATACCGTCTCGGGCTTGGGCATAATCGGCTTCGAGATTTGAAAAAACAGTGACTTCATCGAGAAAAGTCGGATACATGTCAAGCGGGAATTCAAGCCCCGAACAGCATCCGCCGATCGACGACATGAAGATATGCTCGAAGTCCAGTGATAGCCGTGTCGGGGCGATCTGCATTTTTTCCAGTGCGATGTCTAATTTATCCTCGATCGCGGTTTCTTCATTTTCAGGATAAATCAGGAAGGCATTGAAATGGTGATATACAGGGAGGCTTTCTCCCGTTTCTATGATCTCGGCCATCGTTTCGGCCGATGCAATGTGCGACGCGGCTGCCTTACCCAGAAAAGCAATGTTTCGGGTAAAGGTTTTCAGATGCTTTCTTATTGCAACGGGATCCTCCCGGCTTATGATGTTGTTTATTATTTTGTAGCATGGAACACTCCAGCACAGGGGCGATACCAGAGCGTTAAACCGTTGTGCATAGGGACTGCTGGTTGCATTGTTTCTCACTTTATCCCGAAGTGATTTGATGTGCGGATCTGCGAGAACTGCGATGCCGGCCATCTTGTAGTTTCCGAATTTTTGATCTTGAAACGAGAGGTCGAGGGCGCATCGTCCCTGCATGGAGAAGAAGTCCCGGAGGTATTCCAACCAATCCTTGTCGTCCATGCGCCTTGGGGAGAATTGAGAGAGCGCAGCTCTGAAGCGTTTTATGACACTCACTATTTTGTCGATCGCCTCGTCCGAATAGTCGCTTTGTATCGAAATGCTTTTTTGTTTGGTTATGAACATGTATGATTTGTTCGAGAGCCACCGCTTCCCATTGTACATGCGGTTTACGGTTTTCGAGAGGTAGTTGTCGTAGTGCGGCAGATCCTGCGGTGCATAATAGATAATATCCTGTTGGTGGAAAGTGTATCCTTCGTCAAGATCTTTGATCGCAGCTTCCAATTGCGTATACAACCGCATTCCGTCCCCCGAGCCGTCGTCTCTGAAATCAGCCTTTGAGAGTGTGTCGTATTCGGGTAGTGTCAATATAAAGCCGACGGTTACGCTGCCATCTTTAGCTATGGCATAGCCGTCGCCGATCCTGTATATGGGAATGATGTTTTCCAAGTTCGTCCGTGCCATGACTTATTCTTCAAAAAGGTCGCGTGTGTTGAAATCTCGTTGGGGTAAAATCGTAGTGATCTCTTCTTCGGTGCCGGTGATCTGCTGGATGATCCTTTTGTCATGCTTTATATCATCATCCGAAGAATGCAGCGTTGAGTCGTAATCGACCGGGATCATCGCCAGAATTCTGTCCAGTTTCGATATTATTTCGTCTTCGACCGGGGGGATTTCCTTGACGGCCATTTCAGGGATAGATTTGACTGGCTTTTTCCGATAGAAATATACTGCAATGTATAGCAAAGTGAGGACGACGATTATCAGGGCGATCTCGATTAAAAAAGAGTATTTGATATATGTGTCCATTTTATTTTCTGTGCGTAGTACGATTGGAGATAAGGTAGTCCTTCAGCATGTTGTTGCTGTCGGTGAGCAGAGATTTAATCGCCGTATGAGTAGGGTTCAACGGCCCGTCAGGATTGAAAAAAAGTGCAAAAATGTTATTTATAACATTTGTAATAGGTATCTCTCCGAGAATAGCTATTGCTCGTATTCGGTGTAGGTATTCTTCGCAAATCGGGTACGCTGTACGCGAATTCTTGTAGTTCTGTCGGATGAGGATCTGCGTCGCGATTTTTTGCAGATCCAAAGCGGATTCGTAGTCATGCTGATTCTCTCTCTCCGGTTTGGGCATTGGTTCTGGGATAGACGCAGGTTTAGGTTCAGATGCTATTTCCTTCCCCATTGCGCTTTGGTCTTCTGTGGGGGCTTCTGGTACAATCAGCTCCGCAGATCCAGCCAGATCCTGTATACTCTGGTATTTGCGCCTACTTGCCATTTGTAATCTTGATTATTTCTGCCGCCATTTCTTGTAAATAAGGTTTGACCACGGAGTAGGTGCCGAGGTTAAGGTTGACCTTGAGGGATGCAGGAATGACCGTGTTACAGTCGTTCAGGGGAGAGTAGGGAATCCTTGCTTGTAGGAATGGGATTCCGTAGTCGTTGAAGAGGCGCTTTTCTGTGGAATTTGTTTTCCGGAGCCGGGATACCTCGAACTTATTCCAAAGAATATATTTCGACTGCAAGTCGATCGGAAGTCCTTGCAGGGTTTTTAAAAAACATTCTGTACCCAGTACATCACTCGGGTTAATCGAGGTGGGGATGAAGATGTGTTGTACTAATTGCAGAAATGCGCCGGTACCATCTTGTGTCAACGTTCCGGGGAAGTCGATAAAAACATAGTCATATTCCTGATACTGTATATTCTCCAATGCTCTGGATATTTGTGTGTCGTTTCCCAGATCGACATATTGCATTTTGTAGGTTTTGAATCCTGCGTCGATGAGCAATGCGTAGCGGCGCTGAAACTGGCCGATCTCGGTCTTTTGTCCGAGATCCATCGCCAAGAACTCCGGAGAGGTTTCTTTGTATGACAGTTGCTCTATATCTCGTTTCCGCTTTGCCGTATTGGTTTGTTGGGGGTCGATATCGACGACCAGAACGTTAACTTGTTTGCCTGAGTGCAGCAGGTGCCACAGGATTATTTCGTTGGGTAAGATGTTGGTAAGGACGGATTTTCCCGCACCACCCTTTTGCGTCATGAACGCGCATATTTTACTGTCGGTTGCCATCTCTTGGGGATTATCTTCTGAGCAAAATTATCGTGTCATTTTTTGCGAATGAAATTATACATCGTTTTTGAGGCGAATTCTACATGTGTTTTCGGGATTTATTTAATGGATTAATTAGCTTAATAATTAATTAGTTAAATAATGAATCCAATAATTCGTGTATTAATGTGCGAGATCGTTGGAAAGGCAGTATTATTTGGTTATCGTAGTGACGGACAGCTACTTTTGCTTTGGGGGGGCGAAAAAAGTGGCAAGATGTGAGTTTGTCGGACAAACTCTCACAACAACCTGCTCCGCAGCCTGTTGCATCTTGCGTCAATGCTCCGGAAGCGGTGCATTTGACGAAAATTTGCCCTTCGGTTAATTTTTGAATTAGGAATATGGATGATAAAAGAAACCATAGAATTTACTGCCGTTTGACATCTGCCGAATATGGTCGGTTTAAGACGGAGGTCAGAAAGACGTATCTGTCGGAATCCGAATATATCCGTCGCAAGTTGCTTCATCCCCAAATGCGTATCCGCAGCAGGGAGGAAACGGATCTGTTGAATTTCGTTATCGGATCACTGTCGCAGGTCAATAACAATATCAACCAGATTGCGCGGGTTATGAATGCCTTGAAGGGAAGCGGGGCTGTTGTGATCGGCAGCGTCGCTCAGAGGCAGCTCAACCAAGTCGAGGCCATATTGAAGGAGTGGAATACGTTTGAAGGCCGCCTCCGGCAAAGTCTGAAGTCGAAATGATTATTAAGATTATACGGAAGCCTCCGAAACCGGGCAATAGGGGAACCCGGGCGCGGGGCTTCGCAGCTCTGCTCCATTATCATGATCGACATGAAAGCGAGCTATGCCTTACGGAGAATATTATTGGCAATACTTCGGTTGAACTTGCCCAGTACTTTATGGATGTCTCTACACGAAGCTCGTCCCGGGTCAAAGATCCGGTTTTTCATGCCGTTGTCAGTTTTGCCTACAATGAAGTAGATCCTGCGCCGGAGGTGATTGAGGCAATGGCCCGACAGTATCTTCAAAAAATGGGATATGCAAATCAACCCTGGGTAATGTATCGTCACACGGATAAACAGCATATTCATTATCACATTATTTCCAGTCGGGTTGATGTGCGAAGTGGGAAAGCTATTTCGAGTAGTTACGAGGGATTACGGACGAAGACCGTGCTGGATCAGCTTGCGCCATTATTCGGATACCAGGTAGGCAAAGGAGCGGATAAACGTCAGCAACAAAATCAGGGATTGATCCGCGAGATAGATCAAGTAGTCCAAAAAGTCCTGCTTGAAGATCAACCATACAGCATGTATCGGTTTTGCCAAGCGTGCGAAAAACGAGGACTGAAGGTAAAGAAATTGCCTCGAGGATATGTTATCTCGCAGGGTAACTCTTATCCTGTTGCCCTGTCAAAATTACCTGTTTTTGCAGAGCGCAGGTTATCGCATATTTTAAGAGCAGTCAAGCAGGAACGAATCCGTGAAATGCGGTATATCCGGAAATGCCTGTACATGGTTCTCCGGAATATGCCTCAGATTGATATGCAGTCCGATATGGCGGCTGAATTGTTTGGGGACAAGCTACTGAATCAGTTGGCGCAATACAATATAAATGTTATTTATAACAGAAATAGCGCCGGAATAGTCGGAATTTCTTTTGGCCGGCCGGACTTGACTTTCAAGGGGAGCGAGCTGAAGCTGTCATGGGAAACGATCCTACATTATGTTCGGAGCAAGAGGGGGGTATCTGCAAAGAAGAAACCTATCCTTCAAACAACTGTCCGGCCGCAGGCAGCACACCTCCAGACGCTCGTACAGGGAGCCGCAGTTGGGAAGAAAATAGCTGAAGACGAAGAGGAAAAAAAGCGTCGCGGACAAGCCGAGCAGGAAATATAATTCATGGTTTATGCTATTGTGCTGATATATAGATATATGCCGGCTCTAAAATATTATAGTATTTAATATAAATAATTTATATTATTTGAATAATTGAAATTATTTGAAATAATCTGTTTATATTTGCTGAGAAGGCATAATCACAAAACACGAAATAACAATGGAAGCATCACAGACTTTTAAAGACAAGAGAAGCCGGCTGACAAAAGAACAAAGAGAGCGGGTTACTCCGGAACTGGTAGAGGAGATCATGGAAAAGCATGTATCACCTGAACATTGGCCGTCGTTTCGAAGACGGCATAAAGCCGAGTTCCGGAAAATCGCCGAAGGCTACGTTTCTCAGTGTATGACTTTTTCAGCCAAAGATACAAAGAGGCCTTATAAAGCACGGATCAAAGGGTTGTTGGTGAGTGAGGTAAATGGTGAGGAAAGGATCTCCTTTGATTTTCTGTTTGCCCAGCGGAAATTGGTCATTCCGAATCGTATGCAGATCAAGAACGGTCAGGATGCGATCAATATATCCGACGAGCAGATTGAAAAGTTGAAGGCCGGAGCCTTCCTTGATGAGCTTTTAGTTTCAGAGAAGGGGGCAAAGTTTTTCGCCGAGGTCGATACCGAACTTAACCGTCTTGCTATTGCTGAAGCGACGTATGTTCGTGCCCCGAAGACGCTGCACGGTTCAATTCTTACCCCGGAACAGAGCAATGCCATTATGAGCGGAAAGTCTATGGAGTACGAACGTGAAAACCCCAATGATAAATCGCAGGTATTCGTTCTCAAAGCCCGTTACAGTCCGATTTATTATACGATCAGGTCGGAGTCGGTTCTCGATAAGGATGGGAAGCCTCTTGTTCGGAGTGTATCCGTATCTGTGGATCCGAGTCAAACACTCCAGTCGGTAGAAGAGGCGGTTAAGATGTCTGCTCAAAAAACGAAAAAACGGGTTAGTCAACAAAGACAGATGTGATATTGAATAATCTTGGTTATTATGGATGTATATATCAGTGGGAAAATCAGCGGAAAAACCCAGCAAGAAGCAGAGGCTGATTTTGGGAAATATGCAGAAATCATCCAGGCCGCCGGTCATACTCCCGTGAATCCGATGAAGAACGGCCTGCCTTTCGATGCTCCCTGGGAAGATCATATGGAACGCGACCTTGAAATGTTACGCGCGAGTGATGCTATCTGTTTATTGCCGGATTGGGTCGAGAGCTGCGGAGCGAAGATCGAGTTGCACCAGGCACTTGAGATCAGGATGCCGGTTCTCAATGACTCGAATCTTCGTCTGTACCTCGAACAAGCCAATCATCAGGGAGTTCAACAGGAAGATTCCCGTAGTAAGATTCTGCGCAATATAGAGAGGAGCTACAAAATGCAACAAGGGACGATAAAAGATCCGTCACAGAAACATAACCTTTAAATGAGCAATTATGAAAATTGTCCTTGGAGAAGCGAAAGAAGAGTATGATACCGATGTGCAGATGGCCGTTACACGTCAGTTAATTCTTCGTGTTAATACAGAAATAAAACCGGAGGAAGCCTATGTGGTTTCGGAAATAACCTATTCCCAACGTACGGGCTATTCGTATACGCTGATAAATACTCAAACAAAAGAGAGGCGTACGACAGATTTGATTCGACCTCTTAGTAAACGGTTTGGTGTGGGATTTTATAAAGATGATGTGCGTATGATGTTAATGCCGGAACCCGAGTTCAAAAGATTATGTGAAGGGGCGCAAAACATAGTCAAGAAAGAGGAAGTGAAAAAAGATAAAACACGGTATCAGCTCTCAAATGATTATCAAGGCTCCAGATACGATTCCAAGCTCACAACTAAAGAAATTGCAATTAAGATCCGTGCATATTGCAAAACTCAGTATCCGGATTATAAATTTTCTGTACGTGTGGATCGTTCTGAAATAAATGTCAAGATTCTTTCAGGCCCCCAAGAGATCCGGGCAGGAAAGGGACTTGCTAAGGGAAACTGGCAAACAATCGGGATTACGGACTTTTATAAGGACTGGTTATCTGAGGGAGCCTATAAAATGTTATATGATATAACGCAGTATGCAAAGTCATACAATCGCTCTGATACTGATATTCAGGATGATTACTTCGACGAACATTTTTATTTTCGATTGGATATTGGTGCTTGGGATCGGCCATATACTGTAACGCCTGAAATAAAGCCGCAGACCGGGATAACAAAGTCTGGTACTTTACAGAAAATTGAGTCTCGGATCGTATCTCAGCCGGAAGCGAATCATCGATCAGGCCCGGAAAAAACCATTTAAATATACAATTATGTATGCACACTTTGAGGGCACATCGCAGGAACTTGCCGACCTGCAAAATGAAGTGAGTGTTGTAAATCGCGGCCGGACTGACGGGATATATTTCTACTTGAGTGGGAGTGGCGATATAAGTGTGTCGGCTTACGGAGGAAAATTGGAATCCGGAATGGAGGAACGGGAGTTAAAGTGGTTCGTTGGTTCTCGTAAGGCTCGTATTGTGAAAACTGCACTTGAATTACATAGAGAATTCAATATCCAGTACGCAAATGTTGCCGCTCATCGGAACCCGACCCTCTCAATGTATGAATTCCTGATGGAAAAGTATGAGGCTCTCAATAAACAGCGAATTGCCGAGGGGATAAAGCCTTTGAGGCTGCCTACTCTTGAGGCCCGTTATCAAGAATTGAAATCGGGATCTTTATCTACTTCGGAATCATTGGCATTCATTGAGCGATGTTTAAAGACGTCGGAAGTCGGACGTCAGTCCAATCAGAATAAGAATAACTCAATTCCAGCAAAGGGGAGAACCTGCATCGATTGAGTTGCTGTCTGAACTTGGGAAAATGTTATAAATAACACGGAAAGCTATGGCAACAATAAACTTCAGGATCGAAGCCCCTATTACAAAATATGAGACTCGATTATCAGTCGTTGAAAACCGGTTGGTATCGCTTATCAAGGATTTCATTCGGGATGCTGGACAGATTCAAGGCTTGTCGGTCGGCATGAGTCATGTCGAATTTGCAAATGGAGCGTATTTTACCAATGTGTCGATTAAGAACGAGTGGTATGAATCTGCGCGGGGATTGAAAAAATTGGCACGGAAATATGATCCGAATTATGATAAGCGTGCGCATCAGGCATTTCCTGCTATGTATGCCACCGACTTATCTTCGTTGGGTGAAGAAATTGTGCGGCACTTCCAAAAAAGCTGTGACCAGTTGATCGTTGAGCAGTATGCGTATGCACCCATTATCAAGAATGAAATAGGATCGCTGCACACAAAGTTAGAAAAGGATGTGTCGATACGGAATATCAATGAAGGCAGCTCTTTATTTTTTGTCTGTCGGGAAATAGACGGGAAGGAGAAAGTCGGGATTGTAGATAGATACGGACGAACCCGTATCCCACTGAAATATGACGATCTGAAGGAAATAATAAACGGTTATTACTTAGCTAAAGTTGCTGGGAAATTTGGCGTTGTTACGCTTTCAAACAAAGTTATTGTACCTCTGAAATGTTTTAAGCTGCATGTATATCCACTTCAATTTTCCGGGAAATTATTGCATAATAACTACCTGCTTGTGGCAGGGAAAGAGACGAGTGATGGAATTCGTTACGGAGCAGTCAACCTCAAAGAGGAGGTGAAAATACCGTTTGAGTTTGAAAGTTTAGAAGTGCAGTATAACAGGGATCGACGCTTTGTCAGATATGGATTCATGGTTGCGCAGAAAGATGGCAAGTATGGGATGATAGATAAGGAAGGAAGTGTTATAATTCCTTTCGAGTATGACCATCTTGGCCAAAAAGGATATTCCAGACAATATTATGAGTTTGGAGACGGATATTTGGGGGCGGTCAAGGATAATAAATTTGGGGTTGTCGATGTAAACAATAACGTCGTAATCCCATTCGATCGTTCAAAAGACACTCTTCTCGACATGGTTTATCCTAATGTCTATTTTCTACGTCGTCCGACGGATAAAACTCCTGAGCAGCGAATCGCTGATTTAGCTGAACTTGAGAAAGGACTTATTAAACAGGATTGGGAATGCTATAAGAAGGGTTGCTTGTCTGGGAGCTATATGCGGGAACAATTGGATAAACTGAGAATACTATATTGCAATATTGACGATCGGGATGCCGGCAAAGCAAATGAACTATGGGATAAATACTCCCGAAATGGATTATTCCGTATTCCAGACTTATTTGAAGATAGTAATGGCAATCTATGGCGAACACGGGGCTATATGACGGAGATTGCTCACTTGGAAAAACCAAGTGCCGATAATGCGGTTGGAGTTTTCCTGTCTCCCCGCAAGCGTATGCAGCGGATAGAAAAGGAACTTCGGGATATAGAGAATCAAGAAATAATGGGGGTGCATTACGGGGAGTTTCCTCCGGAACGGGTCGATGCTGAGATAAGTGCAAAATTGCTCGAGAACGACAGAAGAATTGAAGAGCTGCACGATTCTTACAGGGAGATCAGAGCAAATTATCGCAAGTACAGAGCGCGTGGCTCTGAGCAGCAAGACCGAGGCGGCCTATCGAAGACTTTGCAAGTTGTCGAAGGGCAAATCCATGTCAAACGTAGCAAAGCCGAACATGTCCATAATGATAACGCGAACATATTGGCAAAGTGACGACGGAGACTGACCAGTGCAGACCTGAAAATTAAAAATATTATAAATAACACGAATAGCTATGGCAACCGTAAACTTTATGCTAACCTCTCCTATCGCCGTGGACGGTGATATGAATGTGACCGAAACAAAAATGGTCATGAGAGTTAACGAACTCTTTCAGGAGCTTCGGCAGATATCCGGAGTCCAAGTGGCCATGAGCGACATCGGATATGCCGATGGGACGGATTATTGTGCCACCGTATCGGTAAAAAATCAATGGTATGCGTCGGCTGTGCAACTTCGGAGAGTTGCAGAACAATTCGATTCCCAATATCGGGGGCGAGAGTATGCCGATGTGGGGCATATGAAATATTATACCGATTTGGCCCACTTGGAGCAAGTGAAAATATCAGGGTTTTGTAAAGATTTCAATGAGTTGGTATATATGACTACTGAAGGTCGTGATCGAGTTGAAAATGCGCTCGGTGTTGAGTTCGTGCGATTGCCGGTAGGGACACATATAGATTACTATAATCAACATAATTCCCTGTTCCGAATACGAGTTCAGCAATTTAACGGAGAGCTGAAGGCTGGGTACATAGACAAATATGGCATGCCGGTAGTGAAAGCGGTCTATGATGAGATTACTGCACCGGACTATAAAGGGATATGTTGTGCGAGCTTTCTGGGGAAAAAGGGTCTTGTCGCAACCGGAGACCGGCAACTTATACCGTTTGTGTATAACGAAATAAAAGGGGCGAACCTTGACTTGTTGAGAAACCCGCAGAGCCTCGATAAAGAGGTAGAAAAGAGTATTTCGATATTTTCAGAAAATGGACACATTCTTGCGGAAAAAGCGACTGATGCCGGGCAGCGCTGGGGGGTTATTGACCGAGATAACAAAGTTGTTATTCCCTTTGAGTTTGAAGCCTTGACCGAGGTTTATGCCGATGATACACGCTATGCCAAATATGGACTTCTCATTGCCGAAAGAGACGGGAAGTTCGGTATGGTCGATAAAGATGGAAGCGTGGCTGTCCCGTTTGAATATGATTATCTCGGATTACATGATCGTGATAATCCTCAATTGGGGCGAGTCGATGATGGCTACCTGTTTGCCTACAAAGATGGAAAAGTCGGAATTATTGATGTAAACCATAGAATTGCTGTTCCTTTCCGATATTCTCCCGAAGAAATATATCAGTTCGAGTATCCTCAAATTAGATTTTCAGTCCGTCCTGTGAGTAAAAATGAGATCGAATGCCAGGCTGATCTGTCTCGATTGGAAGAATTATGCAAGCGCCAGAATTGGACATATGAATGGTCTGCGGTTATTCAGGTGCGGCAAGATGGTGCGGACAGTATGAATAAGCTTGTTCAGCATTTTAAGAAAATCTCTGAATCGAGTTTGCCGGAAGCGATAGCTATTTGGGAAAAACATGCTCTTGGTAGGTTTCCAGTCCCGTCTATTGAATTGTCCGAGGAAGAACAGAAGGTATTTCGATTGGACACACCCCGGGAGAGTGATATATACCTTCGGCCCGAAGAAAGAACAGGAGTATACATTCCCCCACAGGAACGGGTCGACTCGCTTATCGAGAAGATTCGGGATGCGGAGGCGGTACGTTCCGAGATATCACATTATTCATATCATGATATGTGTGTCGCTGCTTTAGAGGGAGGTTTTTTTGAACCGGACGGAGGAGAGTATAATCGAAATAAGGAGCGTCAACTGGCCGAGATTGGACGTGAAATAGATGCCTTGTATGAGCAGTTGGATCGTGCGGAAGCAAATGTCCGGAAGTTTGCTCCTCCCCTTGAGAGGCGGAAAGACATATTGGCTCCGACGACCACTCTGTATAATATTGAGCAGGGGATAAAAGAGAAAATGTCAAAACCCCGATCATCCCCAACCTGCGAACAGAAGATGTAAAAGTGTAGTCTTTAAAATACTCCTGATCCCATGAAAGTTTTAATCTCGATTAACCAAAAAGGGTCGTGTTGGAAAATTTTTGCCATCCAATCGTGGGAAGGTTCACATGGGGAGACGATTACTTGAACGATCATAGCTGTGAGCATTTTATACGAGAGATTGAGCAACATATTCATAATTTTTTTGATTGAAAAATTTAATAAACCATGATTGATTATAAAGAAGCGAAGAAATACCTTCTTCCAACATTATTGGATTATGGCTTCAAGGAGCGTAAAGACAAATCGTGTAAATCATGTCTTGTCTTTTCGGACGGCTCGGAAACACTTCTGGTATATCGCAACCAGAGAGGAATCTACGATCATTATGTCAATAAAAGTGCGTCTGACGATTATGGGGATGCCGTTCACTTCATTATGAAGCGGGTACTCAATAAAACGACCAATCTGTCCGCAGAAGATTTTTGCAAAGTGGAGGCTGAGTTGTCACGGATTGCCGGGCTTGGTGTAATTAAAGATGTTATAAATAACACATCTACGATACAGGAAAAGCAACCGTTCGATATTTCAAAGTATACGGTAGAGCGCCTCGATCTCGCGGCTGTTCCCGGGGCATGCCGGCGGTTTTTCGAGCAGCGCCATATTGATCCCGGGCAACTGGCTCCGTTCAAGTCCGTGATAGGTATCCTTGTTAGCGACCGCGGGTTTAAGCAACCGTTGTTCTATTGGAAAAATATGGACGGGAATATAATCGGGGCGCAGTATAAATATATCAAGGACAATGTGTGTCAGAAAAGGTTTCTGAAAAATACCGATCGCAGTAATTCTCTTTGGATGACTCCTATCGAGGGTAGCAAGGCGCTGTTCGTTACGGAAGATCCGCTCGATGCAATCGCGCATAGCCAACTTTTCCCTGGCGCCCGATATGCTTACCTCTGTACCGGAGGAACATCGACCAAAGCCCAGCGGGAGATGATTCATAGCTTTTCTCAGAAATTTAAATTGCCTATCATCCTCGGAAACGATAATGATTTAGCCGGACAGTTGGAAAACTTTAAACTTGCATATCATACGGCCAATATTGAGTATGCCATCAATAGTAAAACGCAGCGGGTTCTTCTTACCGTCAATGGCGCGGAGCGGGAATGGGGAAAGGATGAAATAGTTGCTGCCCTACAAGCAGTAATGAAGCAGAGGCCGAATATGATCCTGTCAATACCATGGGCAAAAGATTGGAATGATGATCTACGGAGTAGTAAGAAGTCTATCTCCTTGCGAATTGCTGAAAATATGGTTCGAGTGCAGATCGAGACAACCAAATCAGAACAGCGGGGAATGATCGCCGGGAAATTGCCCTAATACTTCTGCTATACTGCTGGAGTTTCGGAACTGGGTTAAAAATGTTATAAATAACATTTTAATAATCATATGTTTATAGGATGTTCGGTTTTTTGCGCAACAGCTTTTTTTTATCGGAGAAAACAGTTAGTTTTGTCAATAATATAGATTATTTAGATAATATAAATAATTGAAATGAATGGCAACACTATCTCAAATTGAAGAAGAGGATAATGAAATATATGCGTATGTCGTACTTGGGGCCATTTGCATAGGGTTTCTCTTGCTGCTGGTACAATTGTATTATGCCAATTACGATTTGGTGCAACGCCTTCATATCGACATTCCGTTTCTGGATAAACATATTTTCTCGAAAGAGGGGATGAAGTTGTTGCTGGGGGACTCCTATAAAGTCAGGAATGTTGTGCTGTTCCTTTTTGCGTTTTCGTTGACGTCTCCATCTAAAGGGGAGAAACCGACGTCTTTCTGGCGACAGCTCGCCGGACTGGGCATTTCTGTTGCAGTATTTCATTGCTGTCGTTTTTTCTTACTTATCCCTCTTACCGCAGTCGGACAGTCATTGAATATTCTCGGGTCGCTCATCAGTGCCGTGTGCATCCTCAGTTATTGTGGCCGGATTACGAGGTTTTACTTGGCGCCGGATCGCTCTTTGAATGAGAACGAACGGTTGGCTGACGGGTTTGAGCAGACCACTGAATTGATCGAAACCCCTACTTCTGTCAATTGGAAGTATGAGTTTTCGTACCAAGGTAAAACTCACATCGGATATATCAATGAACTTGCGGTGTATAGGGCGTCGTTTGTTATCGGAATGCCGGGCACGGGCAAAAGTCATTCGTTTCTCGATCCTGCAATGAAGCAGCTCATAGCAAAGCATTTTTCGGCAGTTGTTTATGACTATAAAGATCCGACATTAAGCAATGCGGTGTATCAGTACTACGTGGCGTATAAACGGGAACACCCAGCTTCCACGTTGCGATTCGGGTATTTGTCCTATGTGAACATCAACCATACCTATCGCTGCAATCCGATGAAAGGTATATCTACATCGGCCGAAGCGGTCAACTTTGCCATTACGATTCTGACTGCCTTGAATAAGAACTTTGTCGAAAAACAAGGCGAATTCTTTACGGAAAGTGCGAAATCATATACCGCGATCGTAATATACGCACTGGGGGTATTGTTCGGGGGACGTTACCTGTCATTGCCCCATACGCTCACTATGCTGTCTCAGGTGCCGTCTGTCCTGTTCCCGGTGCTGAAGCTGATCTCCGTGCTGTATCCCGATATGAAGACCCTGTTTTCGCCTTTCAAAGAGGCATACGACACAAATACCTTACCGCAGCTTCAGGGGCAGTTGGCCTCGGCCCAAATCGGGTTGGGGTCAATGTCAGACGCATCATTGGCCTATGTTATGACTGAAGATGAGGAATCTCGGGATATCGCTGTCGATTTGGATACGATCTCGTCGAAAGAATCTCCTATGTTATTATGTCTGGGTTCGAATCCACGGTTAGGGGCGGTTCTCGGGCTTGCTAACGCCGTATACCTTACACGCATTGCCAATCTGCTCAATCGCAAGGGCCGTAACCCGACGGCTTTTTTTGCCGATGAAGTGGTGACAACCTATATCAATGGTCTCGATAATTTAATCGCAACTGCGAGATCCAATAAGATTGCGGTTTTTTTGGGTTTTCAGGATTTCAGCCAGATGGTACGCGACTATGGACAGAAGATTTCCGATGCGATCGTCAACACGGTCAATAATGTTTTTGTCGGAGCTGTCAAAGGTAAGACGGCAAAGGAACTGGCAGAAAGTTTTGGCAAAAAGACCGTAAAGAAAATCAGTAAGTCCATTACAGAAGATGGGAAGGTGACAACTTCTATCGCCGAACACAAAGAAGAACGTATTACTCAGAGCATGATTGAGGAATTGTCGCAGGGGGAGTTTGTAGGGCGCATTGCGGATGAATATGGTAAGGAGATCAAATGCAAGGTTTTTCATGGTAAAGTGATCGTCGAAACACCTGAGAAAGAGCAGCGCCTTCGGGAAGAGTTGGAGAACAGGACGAAAAATGAATGTGAGAGAGATGGACGGTCATATCTTCCCGATGAAACCCCTTGGATACCTAAAGTCCGGAATTGGTCGGATGAGGAGATTAAGCGCCGTCTGCGTCTGAACGTGATTAAGATAAATAACGAGGTTTCGGACGTGCTTCTGAAGCTGAATGAGATTGCCGATACATATAAGATTCTGACTCATCTGACAACGGGGACTGACGAGTTTTGTTTGCGGCACTACCTTGCTGAACCGCAAAATCCGCAGAAACGAATCAACCTTTTCGTCTGGCTGGAGGAAGCATACCGTATTGTATGGCGAATGGGCGAGCTTGAACTGAAAGATGATATTCTTTCTTTCGAGGAGAAATTTCAGCTTCTATTGCGTGATGTATATACGACCTCATATGAAGGGCTTCAGCAGATTCTTAAAGCCCGGGAGCAATATCATGCAATGGACTTGAATTCTGTAAAACAATTGATTGATGAATATGAAGATGAATATGGAACCAATCTGGTCAATCCTTAAAATGATCGGTTATTTCCTCATGGAGCTGTTGGTGTGGATTGGGACGGTTCTGTTGCATGTAACTACTTTCCTGCTCTTGTTCTTTGTACTTAGGAAAGTAAAAAATAAACCAAAAATAAAAAAATATTATTATGAGGAAACTGGAATTTGACGGTATCATCGGTGCCATCGACGAAAAAACCAATAAGCTGGTGCTGCGAGTTGGTTCGGAAACTTACGCGAAGACTGAAGAAGGAAACTTTGAAACCAAGACCGACTGGATCAATTGCTATGTGGCACTCTCAGAAAAGGGGCGTTACCGGGTCGGTGATCGTTACTTCTTCAGGGGGAATATGATTGTTGAGCCATATGTCAGTAAGAAGGAAGAAGGTGTGGCCAAAGCTCAGATCAAAGTCTTTGTATCCGAGAAGCCGGAACTTCTTTATCGCAAGAAAGACACTGCACCTGTACCCGCTGCACCGGCTGAACTCTGCAATGATGTTGAAGATCTGCCATTTTAAATGCGAGCCTTATGAAAAGAATAGTAGCAATATGCTTATGCTTGGTAATAAGTAGCGTTTGCCGGGCGCAAGTCGGATACCAGGGCCAGAGCGCGATCAGCTTGGGCGTAGCTAAAACCAATTATGGAGTCATGGCGGACTTGCGGTTCATGAATCAGGTTACCCCCAGATCCGCAATAGGGGGTGAGGTAGTATATAACCGGGAGCAGCTCTCGACAACAGACGATGCAGATTTCAATGCGCAGCAGGTTCTTGTTGGTGTCGTATATCAGTATCCGGTATTGTTCGGCCGACTCGGGTTCTTCCCCTCGGCGTCGTGCCTGATCGGGGGAGAGTTCGCTGATAAAACTACATCCAAAGGCGATATGCTGAGTTTTAGCAATGGGTTTGCGTTTGGTGTTTCGGTCAATATTCCTGTCGGAGTCGTAATCGGGAAGCGATTCACAGTTTATGCAGATCCGCGGCTTATGTACATCCCCACGACTAACTTTGAGAGTTGTATTTTGTCTATCGGTGTCGGGCTGAAATACTATTTCTAAATGACCAATGTGATATTCAGTTCGAGGTTAAAAGTGTGCATTTCTTGTTCGTAGGTATAAAATAGGTAAACATATTTGGTTACTCGGATTTTATTTACTACCTTTGCGGAAAAGATCGAACTATATGACACTTAACGACGCATTCTCGGTGTTGATTGCGCAGCCCTTTTGGTATAAGGGTAGCGGATATACCAAGCAGTATGCCTATCGGGACAAGAAGAATTTTCAGAATGGGAAACTTATTCCTGAAGAGCGTATGAGGCACTATTTGAAAACAGCCGGCTGGGAGCAGACCCAAGAAGAACAATGGGAAAAAGATGGAAAATAAGGATTGGGCATACCAAATTATCGACAACGATGCTATCAAAATGAATAACGGGGATAACATGGTCGATGTGTCTACGGCTTATCTGGCTATTGACCGTGCCCGGTCTGATGAACGGTATCAGTTATTGGCCGGCTGGGAGCCTACAACGAAGTCAGTTCCGACGACCGGCCTTGTTGATGTCCTTTTTTCAGACGGGACGATCCGGGAGATCGTAGGCGACCATGTATGTAACTGGGTTTATCCTTATATCGAAACCGGATATGCTGTTGCATGGAGGCTGCGGAAAGTCGAGACCGAACAGGTGGAGGAATAACAGACAATTTCTTCCCTTCACGACTCAACAAATTGGATGAAATATGTCGGAGACTGAAGATAAATTGAGATTGAGCCTGATGGCCTATCCGTTTCCCGAGATCCAACGTGTCGAAGAGGTGTTCTCCACGCTGAAGGCAGATGCGGCATTGCTTGAGGAGGCGAGGCACCGCGGGTTCTACATGGGGCATACGAAAGCCAACCAGATGTTCGGTCGGTTGTTTGGCGGTGGTCGCATAATGATAAAGCCGGAAGCCGATACGGAATTTATCCGGCGGGTGATCCCGTATCTGAAGGCATTACTGAACAGCTATGCCTTGAAACATGAAGAGAAAGAGGCGATATGTGCAATGCTTCTGGACGAGATTGCTGATGACGTACTGCCAGAACCTAAAAAATAACTGAAAATTTATGCCGAAGGGAGAATATACACGCACTGAAGCGGGGCGACGAGCCTATTTCGTTGTGACAGGAATAGAGTTGCCGAACACGCTTACCCATGATGAAATCAAAGCGTATTCGCATGCGCTCCCTGAAGAACAGTGGAAACGTTGCCATGAACTCTATCTCCAGTATATGAGCATCGGCCGGCCTGAGTATATGAAGAATTATGCTGAAAATTAACCCTAAATAATATGGACATTCAAATTATTCAGAATAAGATCTACGAGATCCGCGGCCGGCGTGTGATGCTGGACTTCGATTTGGCAAATCTCTACCAGGTAGAGACGAAGCGATTGAAGGAGTCTGTAAGACGCAATATTGAGCGTTTCGAGGGGGAGGATTTTATGTTTGAACTCTCGGAGGAGGAGTATAACGTATTGAAAGACAGATTAAGGTCGCAAATTGCGTCCTTAGAAATTGACGGTAAGGGGAAATACCCTAAATATTCGCCGTTTGCCTTCACCGAAGAAGGTGTTGCAATGCTATCGGGAGTTCTGCGTAGTTCTGTAGCCGTACAAGTAAATAGGGCCATCATGCGGGCTTTCGTTGCGATGAACAACTATCTCATTCAAGTGTCGCAGTATTCGGCCGAGCTTGCCGAGCTCCGTAGCCGGCTCCTGCTTGTTGAGCGGGAAGTCCGGGAGAACCTTGAGGCCATGAACGACTTGAGTGAAGACGTGCGGAGAGATTTTGATACAGTATTCGAGGCCATCGGGGCGTTGTCCGTGAAACTACCGGAAGCCAAGAAGTCGCGTCAGCCGATTGGCTTTGTAACCGGCAATAAAGAAGATTAATTGTTGTTAACCAAATAAAAAACTTGCGTAAATCCACTATTATGAAAAAGATTTTTAATTATGTGCTTGCTATCTCTGCCATTGTGATCGGGATGGCCTTTGGTTCTTGCAACGAGGGAGAGTTCCCCTCCCCCTCGCATCCTGATGGAGATGTAGTCCCTGTTATTCTAAGTGTCGAGGCGGCAGATCTGGTTTCGTCCCGTGCGATCGACGAGAATTTGATCAGCGATATTAATATTTATTTTTTCGGGAATAAAATCAGTTACCATTTCTACTACGCAGAAACAGCTCCTTCTTTTACTTTTCAAATGCTTCCCGGCACTTATCAGTTATATGTAGTAACGAATGTCCATCAGGATTTGGGAGAGCTGACCAAGGACGAATTATTGGCTTGCGATTATATAATCGGTGATATGGTGAGCGATATTCCCATGACGGGGAATATGAATATTCATATAACCAATGCAATGACGCTCCCGACATTGCAGGTAAAGCGTGTCGCTGCAAAAATATCGTACAATATTACGGTCGATAATGCTGTCGCTTCCAATATAAAATTACGTTCAGTGCAATTCTGCAATCTTCCGAAATCTACGGTACTGTTCGGCTCGGGGACTACGTCGGATGATGTAAATGATTTCTATGATGCCAATGCAATAGAGATCGACAATGACATGATATTTTCAGATGTTTTCTACATGTTTGAGAACTGTCAGGGCAACGTAAACAGTATCTATAACCAAACTGATAAATCACCGGAAAAAGCTCCTAAATGCGCATCGTATATGCGTATTCTTGCGGATGGGCCGGGTAAACTTCTTGAGTATATCGTATATCTGGGAGAGAATAGTACTACAAATTTTGATGTCCGAAGGAATACCAAACACGAGATGAACCTTTACATCAAAGGTGAAAATGAGATTGATAACAGAGTCACGGTTTACGAAGGGCTTTATTATGGTAAGGCAAATTGCTACATCTGTACAGGTTCTCAGGTTGCGTTCGATGTCACGCCATACCGCACATCGAAAAATCTGACGTATACCTATTCGGATATATACGCTGGAGTCGAATATGAGGCCGTGAGGGCCGCCTTGTTGTGGCAAGATACGAAGAATCTCGTCCGATCGGTCAGTATCAATGATAACACCGTGATCGTCAATACCAATGGGGGAAAAGGTAACGCTGTGGTCGCTATATATAATAAGGCCGGAGAGATCTTGTGGAGTTTTCATATTTGGTGTACAGACCAGCCCGAAATATGCGAGTTTGCAAAGAATAGTGTCGGTAACTCATATTCCGTTATGGATCGGAATTTAGGAGCGACGACCTCCGCTTTAGGGGTACAATCATCCTATGGCTTGTACTACCAGTGGGGGCGAAAAGATCCTTTTGTCGGAGCTCTTGGAGCAACAAGTAGTGAAAACGGAAAAATGTATGATATAAATGGAGGAGAAGTGAGTTTTCAACAAGAGAGAGCTGTTGCAGGACTTACAGTCGAAAATGCAATTAGGAATCCTCAGGTATATTATACTGGCTATAACACATTTTGGGTGACAAAGAGTGAATCTACCAAACTATTATGGGGCGATAATATAGACGACAACGTAGCCCCGGTTAAAACCGTGTATGATCCGTGTCCTGCCGGATATAAAGTTGCCCCACAAGATCTACTGCGAATTACGAGTAAGAACGGATCGTTAACAACAACTCAACCGTCAGGGTATTATACCTATGGTCAATTTAATTCGGGTTGGGCCCTGTATTACGATGGAAGAGGGACGGATAGAACAAAAATATTCTATCTGCAGGCTGGAGGTAGTCGTGCTGGATTAACGGGCGGAATAAGTATGGGCACGATAACGGGGGGTATGTGGACTTCCGGATGCAATAGTAATTTTAGCGCGAGTTCGGCCGGTTGTAATAGTGTTGAAATACTTAATCAATCAATTGAAAATCTCTCGCATGGATTTAATATCCGTTGTGTAAAAGAGTAGATGTGAAATTGTAAAAGTAAAGATAGAAAATAGGGGGATGGTTAATCCATCCCCCATTTCAAATTCTGACCAACCCGTAGCTGTCCAGCAGACCAAAATTCTGGCTTAATAAAAGCAATTAAGCTTAAACGAATCGGAACAGCAAATCTAAAAGCACGGACAGCAGCGCAATCAGTAATTGTAACATCGCTACAATATTTGCATTCCTTTTGCGCAACCCCTCTTTTCGATAATGTTTCATACGAAAAACTTTTGAGGATCTCGTTTTAACCTTCCGATGAAGAACAACTGTTCTTAATGGTCTTATGACCACCGCCCGGTTAAAACACTGGCGCACTCAATGCCTAAAGGCGTCACAAATATAGAGATTTTTGTCGATAAAGTAAATTTGATCTGAAGAGTGCAGATTTAATATCTACTTTGTTTGTGGTAAAAGTCAATAAGATTTCAGATGGCGAATCTTATCCGTGTGGGGCAAAAATGGCGTGGAATAGTAGTTAAATCTCGGGGGATGTCATGCAAAACTAAACCCTGAAGTATGCCGTAGCAGGGACTTCAGGGGATTACGATGCAAAGCTAAAAATTAGTTTGGGAGATGATTTTGGCCCGGTTCATTTATTCGAGGAACTCTTCCTTACTCCTTCAAAATGGCAGTATGGCACATGTCCTGAATGATGATGCCTTCGTCAAGTATTTGATAGGCTAAAACCCAATGTTTTTCGAATACCGCACAACGGTAGCCCAGTTTGCACCACCGCTTGAATTGGCATAGAGGGTGATTGATCTCGGCGCTGCATGTCATGATAAATTGGACGAACTGACCTCGATAAGCCTGCGCCGCTTCTTCAGAGAGTTTAATATCATCCTTGAGATAGGAAACTTTGCCCAATACTATGGGGGATACAATAACCTCGCGCATTATTGCTCGTATGCTTCTTGGATTTCGGCGTCGAATCTTGCGTTGAACTCTTCGAGGGGCACGGCACCCGCGGCAAGGGCTGCGTCCCATGCACCGACGGTCTTGGCCTCTTTCTTTTTCGGCTCGATCGTCACGCTCTTGTGGTTTTTGATGAGGTCGAGTAGCCACCGCCCTTCCGGCGTGCTATCCTCAATGTGTACCGTTGTCATAACTCGAAAAGTTTTCCTTTTGCAAATATAACGAACTGTATTAGGTTTTATGGTAAGTATTAACTATATTTGTTGTATACGAGTTTATTGCATCCAACGGTAAAACAGGAAGCGACAACTATAACTTGGATTGTATCACCATAACACGCTATAGTTATGAAACATTTAGGACTATTTCTTTTAACACTCGCATTTATAGCCTGCCACGATGACACGCCGAAGCAGCCATATTACATAACAATTAATGAAAACAAGGTCGTAACCGACTATGCAGGTATTCAGAAACGCATAGAAGTTACGTCAAATTGCGATTGGTCAATCGGGATTACTCCGAAATGGTGCATAATCGAAAAAGTTGCTGTGGACAATGCGGAATATCTGGATGTACAAGTATTGCCAAACGATACGGAAAATCAGCGCGAGGCCAAAATAACACTTTCGTACTCGTACGACAGATACAAATTGACGACCGCCGACCTGTTCATTTCCCAAGCCGGGCAAAAAAAGCCGGAATTCGATCCTTTGCAGTGGCACACGTTCGCAGTTAATAAATTCAACGATAACAAATACGACCTCCTGCCGGACAATGTTACGCGCAAATACCGGATTTTGGCCGAACAGTCATTCATAAACCCTGCATTCAGAACGCAGGTTTATCCGGGGCATTTGATTAACTGCCATACCGACAACCGGACATTGACAGTCTACGACCAATATACTTACAACCCCATCGCCATCAGTGCCTCTATCAATGGGAAGCTTTATGAAAAGGAATTGCTGCCCTCGTTCGACGGTATGAATGAAATGGTGCAGCAAATAACTTCCGAATTGCCGACGCAAAGTCCGCAATTCTATTACGTCGGCCCGTTGCAATACTACTCACACAGGCATCTGCATCTGCTGGGAATAGGCAATCTGGGTCTCAACCTCGATGAACTGATAAGTGGAGAACCCTATACTGAAAAAGAAATGGGGAAAAGAACGGGGTTTTTCTATAATTATTCATGGGAATTATTTACGATTATGATGGATTATCCTGATAAACTAATCAACGAAACGATTAGCGAGGAACAACTGCCTGATATGTCCTATATTGCCCATATGACCTTTGGCCGAATGTCTTTGCTTTTTGTTGAGACAGACCAGGAATATACGAAGGCAATAAGCGTTGTTGATAAAATCATCAAAAAGGAAGAGTTGAGTGCGGATGATATTCTGGTTAAGAATGATCTTCTCGCCTATTATATGTATTTCGATAACAGTAACAACGTGCAAACGGTAAAAGGCGGCGACGAACTGATCGGACGGTTTGTTAGTGAGATCGGCTCGCTGAATATTACTCCCATAGGCTTTACTACAAATAAACTATCAAACAATCAGGTTGGAAATTTAGCAATAGAATTTACATTGCAGTAGACGCTCTTATCTACATTGTTCCACTAAATTTTAACATTATGAAAACAAATTTTTCGAAGTTTGGTGGCATCGTATTGGTGCTTTCAACCCTTGTGTGTGCATACTCTTGCACGAAAGAGGAACCGGAAACCACCCCGGAACAAGTGAAATCCTCCAAATATATTCCCGCTCCTATCGTCCTGCCTACGGATCATTTGGAGTGGGACGAATCCTATCATCCATACGACAAGACCCGAGCCAACAACGAAAGCGACCAAATGGCTGTAACTTCCAACAATATATATTTGGGGGCTGTGTATACGGCAAAATCAGTTGAAGATTTGAGTTATGATTGGATTTCAAAGCCTGTTGACCCTATTGATGTTTCGTATACCTTTCCCCGGTATTTCTTTGACGAAATTCAGAGACCGTCGGTATCGGGCATGTATAGATCCTTGAACAAAGCAATTGAATCACCTCAATTCACAGGGAAACAATCTCTTGCCTTTGAATATGATATGCGGCAGTTCTTTAAATACAACGAATTGAAATTAGCATTTGGTGCAAACGTAAATGTCGCAAGTCTCTTTAAACTGGATGTCTCGGTAAACTATACGAATATCAAAAGTAAATCGGGATTGTTTGCTCGTGTAGTTCAAAAGAATTTTTCGATGATTATGGACTATCCGTATGACGGTAATATCTTTTTAAATAACGATGATCTGAACAGCGTTTTGTCGCAATCCCCAGTGTATATAAATTCTATCATATTTGGACGTATGGCAATTATCGCCATAGAAAGTGATTATAGCTTCAATGAGTTGAAAGCAGCAGTCAAAGCTTCGTTCACAGCCGGGATAGTTGGCGGTGAAATAAGCATTTCTGCTCAACACAAAAAAATTCTGCAAGAATCGACGATGCGGTTATTCGTGTCAGGTGGTATTGGACAGGATGTTGCGCAAATTGTCGAAGGCTATGATAAATTCAATGAGTTCATTGTAAACGGGGGCGAATTTACCAAAGAAGCTCCGGGCGTACCGATTTTCTTCACGGCAAATTATGCAGAAGATAATTCCGTTTTCCGAACTTCGTTCGCCACTGAATAAGCTAATAACATCTTTAAACACAAGACTACCATGAAAAATATTATAATTCATGGTGCTATGATATGCGCCTTACTCATAGCATCATGTAACAAAGAAGAAGTATTGCCCGAAGGCATTAGACAGAACACCCCTTTAAAAAAGAATTATGTTATTGACATCAATACGACGCGGAGCGCGGGAAATATTCTTGGGGCTGTGACCGGTAATGGCTTGGGGCCTGCGACCAGAGCCATGGGCGATGATCCCTTTACCGAGATTCGAGAAGTGGAATGCTTTGAATCCGTAGTGTTGCCCGAATTACAACCGCATATCTGGATAGGAAACATTATGACGAAAAGCTCTGTTGTGAACTGTGTTTATAAACCGTTGATCTATCCCAGAAAGCCGATAACCGTATCACTTACGCTGCCGGGGACTTCTCCACAGCAGATCGAAACCCCCTCATACAGTAAATACCTGACTTATATTCAAGAGCAAACTCAGAAGGGTACATTTGCACAAAACGGTGAATTTAGCTTCTCCACGGAACAATTTACGTCCTACAATGAATTGAAAGTCGCCTTCGGTAGTAACGTCAATACCAATGGCATTTTCTGGGGTTCATCTTCAAGTTCTTCCAGTTCGGATCATTTGATAAATAAGGCTACAGGATTGTATATAAAGTTCTACCAGACCAGCTTTAAAGCAATCATGGACTACCCACAAGACCAGATCGCAACCATTCCGTCGAATATGATTGACTCTGCGGTATATATAAATTCTATCTCGTATGGTCGATTAGGTATACTGACATTGGAAACGAATGAAACTGCGTATGAAGCTAAGGATAAAATTGAGAAGATATTTAGAACGATTTTTTACAACAGTTCTTCGACTTTTACAAAAGAGGAACAATCGTTTTTGAATGGGTGCGATTTCAAAGTATACCTGATCGGCGGCAACGGAAGCACCTCGGTTGAATCATTCTCTGGTCTTACAGGTTTTATTCAACACATCAAGAAAGGAACATTCAGCAAAGATGTCCCCGGTACACCGATATTCTGCACGTTCAACCATGTTAAGGATAATTCACCTGTAAGTATAAAATTTAAGTTTAACGTCAAGAAAGAACCTATATATGTTGAAATAAAGCATGAACCTATTCTGAACGTGCCTAAAACCGAACAATTTTTAGGATCAGTTAATTATTCTAAAATAAAAGGTTATGGCCAAATTAGAATTTATTTTTACAGAAACAGAGCTAAAGTTCCGACAATAGCCGATCCGCGAATCCCAATAAAAGTAGGTAAAAAGTGGAAAAGAACAGATATATATACAGACGGGAAAAAATACGAAAATGAGAATACTAATGAATACGAAATGAAAAATGCCGGAAATCAAACGTCAATGGTACTTTCATGGCCTGTTACTTATGGACCAAGAGGCAACACTCAAACTGTGAATTATTCCATTTTATCAATGTATTCTTTTTATCCAAGAGATGCTCATGGAAAACCAACTTCATATTCTCACGACACAGAGACTACAATGGAATACTATGTAATTGACACTGGGGACTATGAAATATTAGGTAGCCCTCTCAATCAATACAACTGCCCTCTCGGCAGATTGGAATAAACATAGGTGTATCTCGCCTTCAAAATTTATATTCGGTACTATATGTGAAGAAAGGCCGAGCGCAAATCGCGCTCGGCCTTTTGCGTTAGCGTAAAATACCTTGTTTTTGCGGCGTCTGCGCTTGTGCGAAAGGTTCTGCCGTAGGGCTTCGAACTTTTCCTGCGACATGGGGCTATTCTCGGCGATTTGTCCCAACAGGTCGATTTATATTTGTTCCGGCGGTTGTGCTTAGCTCGCCCACGTATGTCATAACAGCATTGTTATAGGTGTCGATACCGAGCTGCGCAAGTGTCGTCGTGTGCAGCGTAGATACATCCGTATTTCCGAGATCTTTTCCCGCATTTCCGATTGCCACGATGTGATAGTCCCCGGCGATAATCTGCATGGTGGCTACAGAAACGGATGTCTAGTACTTATGGTACGAAAAGATGTCGTTCCAGATAAAGATATTGAGGTCTTTAATGGAGGTGCTTTCTGCCACCGAATCATCGACACTTCCCGCAGCTCTTGTAGTTAAAATCGGGTCTGCGGAAGTATTGAATCGGAGGTATACATTTTCTTGGGCTTCCCATGACAGATCGGCGTCCTGCTTACAAGACGTCAGTAGAAATGCTCCAAAGGCAATTAAAACCGATAATTTGAGATATTTCTTAATGGGGATCATTACGCTTTATTTTTATGATATTTGAAAAAACAGAGTATCTCCTGTCACTCACGAATTTATTCAACCTTTTTTCAATTAAACTCAGAAAGAGATACCCTGTTGTGGTGAAATGGCGGTTGTTAGTCTCGTCTACATGACTTTCACGGACGAGTGTTTGTTAATCGGTGGCGTTGGTATTCATGGTGTTGTTTCGATTTTATTTCATCATTGCAATATCCGGCGGTAAATGGTATTTCGTCGTTTGCGACTCTATGTATCTGTCGTTATAGTGGAATTTGAAACCCGGATTGTCGCCGGGGCGTATCGAGACGGAGAATTTTTCGTCGCAGCGCCAGAGGTAGGTCGAGTTCCTCGCTCCTTTGGTGATCGTCGGCATTGCTGTCGATCGCAGTCCGACGGGCGGGATCTTCGACCTATCGAGTCGGTATTCCTCATAATAGAACTTTATCGGCTCGGAAGCCTTGTAATCGGTCGAATACTGCGTGCGGTAATCGTAGGCTACCTTCGGTACGGGACGTCCGCCTTCCATGACGAGATACTGAAATTCTATCCGGGCGATTCCCTGCCGGGTTATGGTCACAGTCCGGGGCTTGAGCCTGAGCTGGATGTCGGTGATGCAGTCGCGCGCGAGTGTGAGCGCATAGGTGGCCTCGCCGGACAGGAGTTGCCCGGAGGTATCGTACCAGCCCTCGACCTCGAAGTTGAAGAGGTCTTCGTTTACGAGGGCAAGCGTTACTGTTTCGCCTTCGACGTTGTGCTCCCCGGCCCCGTCGATGGTGAAACAGCCTTCGACGCTGCCTGTCACGACGATATTCTTCACGACGTCCATGTATGCGCGTGCTTTTGCTGACGCCTTCCCTGCCGCGATCTCGAATTCGAGAATCTGCTCGCCGATCTCTTCGGGCGCATACTCGAATGTCGCATCCGCATCGACGGGGCTGGCCTGCCCGTTCACGGCATAGCCGTTTAGGAATATCCTGCCTTTGCCCAGACCGACGGTCGGGGTTACGATGAATTTTCCGTCTGCGCCCGGAACACCTTGAATGTGGAGCTGCACCGGAATCCGAGCATCGGCCGCGGGGTTTACGATCTTCGCTTCGCAGAGAGCCTCGGCCGTGATTTCTGATGGCGCTGTTACCGTGACCTTCAGGTCTTGCTGTTCGCTGACTTCGCCATCAGGTGACTTGGCCTGAAAACTTACGAGCAGATTTCCCGCTTGGGCTGGGGTAATTACAAGGCGTGCATTCTTGGCCGAGAGCTGCACCCATTGGCCCGACGTGTCCATGTCGCTCCCGTCGAGCGTGAGCGTGGCCTTCCCTTCGCGGATGAACGCTGAGAGGGAGAAGTTTCCGTCTACGCCTTCTTGAGAGACGGCCAGCGTAAGACTTACGGCCTGTCCCAGTTCACAGATCGTTGCGACGGTAGACAGGGATAGTTGCGGCTTCGGCTCGACGATCTGGTATTTCGACGAGGAGCATCCGGCCGATACGAACAGCGCCAATGCGTAAAATAGGGTCGTTCTCATGGTGTCGTCAGTTTGTTACGATGATCTCAAGAGTCTTGAATTGGGTGGTATATCCATCCGTTGCCGAGAACTGGAGACGGTGCATGCCCCGCTCGGCCGGGGTGTAGTAAAGCGGCTGTTCGATGTTCGCCGGCACGGAGAATGCTTCGGCGGGGGTGACGGCCACGGCTCCGTACTGGAGCGTGCCGCTGCCTGCGAGTTGCGTGTAGGTTACGGGGATCGCCCCTGTCCATCCGGATTTTGTGAGGAGCATCGTCATCTCGATCCGCTCGGTGATGGACGCCGTTTCGGGGTATTCGACCTCCAGCGCGAGGGCGGGACTCTTCTGGACATTGAAGTTTATGAAGCTGCGGCCGGACTGCTCGCCCTCTGCGGCCTTCACCTCGAAGGATATGCGCAGCGGCCCGGCCAGCGTCGGCGTGAGCGTCAGGATCTCCGTAGTGTTGGACATCGACGCCCATGTGCCGTCGGTCGGGAGGTCGCTGCCCTGCATCGAGAGCTCGCAACCCCCTTCGCTGAGTACGGCCGAGACCTGAAATTCCCCGTCGTACCCCTGCTGCGAGACCTTGAGCTGGAGATACGCCGGCTGGTTGATGATGTAAGAGTCCTGCAAGGCCGTCACTTCGAGCGTGGGCCGAGGCTCGGTGATCCGGTACTCGGATTTCTCACAGCCTGCGGCCGCGAAGAGTAAAAGTGGGAGGATTATTTCACGATATTTTTTCATGGTATAATAGGGTTTGAATTCACACAATGGGTAACGCTGTCTCCAGGTATTTCCCCGGTCTGAATTATTATTTGTGGATTTCCCGCCAGCCAATCATGTCGAATATTTCAGGGTATATTATGGCCTGCGCATTCCATTCCTCACTATTAAATTCCCCAACGGATATTATCTCGTTCCCGCCGTCTTTGTATTTCCATTTGGTTAAGACGGCGCGATTCGGCTCAGGGTGGTTTTTCGGGTCGTTCCATCGCGTTGATTCTGTATGTTCGGATTTTCCGAACTGGATAAGCCATTCAAGAGTGTCGTAGGTAGGAATACAAGTACCTAAACATTTCCGGTCGCAATCCTTGCGGTCTCCGCAATCTACGCAGATATTTTTTTCGCAAAATGCTTTTGCTCTTTCCTCAATCGTTTCCATTCTGAGTCAGTTTTTGGATGAATAACTGGTGGCAGTATTTCATTGCGGCAGCTTCGTTATTAATTTCCTGAATACTTATCCCGCATTCCTCTGCCACCTGTTTTGGCGTTGCGTTCCAAACACATTCGAACGCTCTCTTGGCCTTCTCCCGCATCCGCTCCTCGGCCTCCTGCTCGGCAAGCTCGACCGCATACTGGGCTACATCTACTCTCACGGCATGATATGGCAGGTCAACGTCTTCGCCCTTATAACCGACTTCTACTTTCCAGCTACCGTCCTCCAGTTCTTGTCTTGCTTTTTCGCTTTTCATATGTTCAGTTTATAGCCGTTAGACAAAAGCCATTCGGTAGCACCCATAAGTACATCGACCAATTTCGTCCCCCGGTGGGAAATCAATTCTGCTCCGCTTTCAGTTTCATAGCTTACATACCATCCCTCGTAACATTTGGAGATATTGAGGTAAAATGTACCTTTGGCGTCAATGAACACGGGTAGTAATTCCTGCAGGTCGGCGACCGTGAAGGCAGGGGCAACATCTTCTCGTATTTTTTCTTTTGGCGGGTAACCGTTCCATTGGTAAGGCTGAGCATACAATTTAGGTACGCCCTGAGTGAAATGACTTTGATATATCATGCTCGCCTTCTCCGCGGGCACTCCCAGCTCGATCAGCCGCTTCGACTGCTCGATGCTCGTTACTTGGTCTGTCATAATTTTTGCTGTTTTATCTCGTTCTTATTTGTGACTATGAAAACCAACTCTTTGCGAATTGGCAATTACGTTCTTCACGCCGGGAAAGTGATTGCCGTGACCAGCGTATTCCCCAAGGGGATCAACGCCCATACCGACCGGATCACCGGCAAGGTGTCGTACATACATGCCGACCAAATCGAACCGATACCCCTGTCCACCGACATGCTCCAGCGGCTCGGGATGCGCCGTAATGCAGTGCGTTGGGTCAAATACGGCGTCGATAACCTTTATGTCGACCGAGCCGTGGATAAGTTTTACATATCCATCGGCAGGCTTGGCGAGCGGGTATGTCAGGTGCGGTTCGTTCATCAGCTTCAAAATATACTCTCCGACGGCTGGGGCGTGGAACTTAAATTACGGCGGTAAGTTGTTCATATTCGTAGAAAAGCGTGCGTCATGGGTTGTTGATTTTCATAAAACACATCCACTGCGTTTTGGAGTTCTTGCCGCTCTTGTGGCCGAACAGCGGCTCCACTCCGAAAATTTCGATGATTCGGCTTGCGGGTATTTGCTCTTCGCACCACTTGAAGATTAAAACCCCTTCCGGTTTCAACACTCGCATACATTCGTCGAACCCCTGCTTTAGATCGGTTTCCCATGTGGATAACAATTTGCCGTATTTGTGCGCCATGTAGCTATTGTCGCCAAGACGGACAAGGTGCGGAGGATCGAACACAACAAGCCGAAATGTTGCATCTTCGAACGGTATACTTCGAAAGTCACCGATTACATCCGGATGCACCTCCAAACTCCGGCCATCGCAGAGTATATGCTCTTCGTCCCGAATATCCATGAACACAGCCTGCGGGTTCCGCTTGTCGAACCACATCATACGCGGGCCACAGCAGGCATCCAAGATCAGTTTGTCCGTTTTCATAATTCACACTCATGATCTATTCGTCTGTCTCTCGCTCCAGCCGCATGCTGTCGGCCATGGCCCAGAGGTATAGGATTGTCGTTCTGAAAAGTTTCATAGGGTAGTCGTTTGAATTATCAAAGTTCTTCCGTCTGCAAGTCGCGGACGGGATATGTCCGGTTGTCGGGTTCGTAGAGGAAAAAATATATTCGTTCGAATTGTGTGAGACTGATTGCCCAAAGGTGCAATCCATCTGCGGCAGTGGAGGATATGTAATGCTCGTTGGCTTTTAGTTTTCTGCCACCTATCAAGCTCAGACATCGTTGTACTTCGTCCAGATTTTGACGTATCAAATACATTTGTCCCGCAGCAGGCTGGTACCACTTGCCCGGATTATCTTTATCGTAGTTGTAACATTTTTCGGTGAACTCGATTTTCCGCATAACGTCTTTGGCATTGAGTAATGCCTCTGTGTTTTTTCGGCCGTTATAATCGAATTTGGCTTCTCTCCAGTCCTGAATGACCGTGAGGTCAGAAACACTCGTGAACTCACCACCGCCCCAATCTCCGATAACGGGATTCGGGGCCATCAGAAACCTGCATTCCTCCGTGATGATTGCGACACCTTCAGCTTGCTCTTCCCATTCTTTGTTCCATACCGTACTTGGGTAGTAAAGTGAATTGCAGTAAATATATACGCCGGGCTCGGGATTCGTGAGGCTTCCGTTAATCCCCTTGACTTCGACTTCGATGTCCACTTCGGAAACACTGATGTCGTCCTTTACTATGCAATGGATTTTGTGTATACCCGTAACATGGGGTTGGTAAGAGAGCGTATTATGGGAGTCTGCAGAACAGTAGAAACGATTTCCGGCAATGCCGTCTTCGAGAATGAAAAATCCGTTGCCTTCAGTTGACAGTTGTACGAAAAAGTCACCGGCATAATTCTCTTTGGTTGCTGTTAAAATAAATTTGCACTGCTGTTCCAAATTGATTGTCGGGGTGATACATTCGACATTCGTTATGATTTCCGCAGTATTGACACTCTCTGCATAAATTCTTTTTTCGACCTTTGTCCCGCCGGCCGAGATTGCATAGATCCCGAAGTTGAACGGCTGTTTGGCTGTTGTCCCGGCTTGGGGCGTTATCTTCAGGTGCAGCACTTTCGAGGAGAATTCGTCATTGACAATTTCGTAGGGAATCTGCTGTTCGGCTTGCCATTGCAGTTCATGGCCGTCTACTGTTGCCACGGCCTTACCTCCGTTGCAGGAGGTGTTCAACAGGAAATAGTCTGCTGCCGGATTCTTTTCGGTGATTGTCAGTGTTGCCTCGATTACTTCGCCTAACTTGTATTCTCGGCTCTGGTAATCGAGTGTCATGCTGATTGAGGGTTTCGGGCCGGGAGTATCCGGCTCTGCGGAGTCTTTGCTGCACGCCGTTGTTGCGGCCAGCAGCAGCATGAGAATTGTCTTGTAAGTTTTCATGACGCAAAATATTTGGAGTTGTGTCGCCGGCGGGACTCGAACCCGCAACCTCATGCCCGTATTCAATTTACTAATCTATTCGTATGAAAAAAACCGGACATGCGCTCTTCCGATTGAGCTACGGCGACAGGTATCACCCCCGGCCGCAGCCGGGAATGATTGGGGAAAAGGTAGGGTTTACTGCCCCAAGTTCACGTTTTGCGTGGACAAGGCATCCCAGTTTGCGACGGTCACGGCCAAAGTTACGTCCTGTCCTGTGAGTCCGTCGAGCTTCGCATTGACTTTGTAGGAGCCGTTTCGTGCGATCTTGCCGCCGGTTGCTCCCGTGAGCTCCGTTTCGTAGGTGACGGCCAGTTGGTCGGTCGTAGTCGAGAGGTTGCCGTCAGCATCATAAACGGCATCGAGGACTACTTTTATTCGCGATCCCGTAGCGGCTGCGGCCTTCTCGTTGATGTAGAAAAGGTTGTTGTACTTGTATGCGTTTGTTTTCGACGCTCCGGTCTTGTCGCAGTAGGCGTCCTGTGCCGAGGTGAAGGAAGAACTTACGGTTGCATATTTGCTCGCCGTCTGGTCAATCAGATAAGATTTCTCGGCTCCTTTGCTCAATGTAATTTTCTTGATCTCGATACAACCGTTGCCATATTTGCTCCGGAACGCATCCGTCATGGTGGTCTGAATCTCGACCTTCGCCACGACGCGCTTCACGGTCATGGTTACGGACGTTGTCCCTGCTGCGATTTTGGCGGTTGTAGCTCCGGTCATTACGAATCCTCCGGAGCGCGTGGCCTTGGTGGTTACGTTTGCGTAGGTGCCGTTGTAGGAGGCGATGTCGCTCTCCAACTCTTCGAGCAGCTTGGCCTTGGTGGTGATGTTATCCGCTAGGTTACGGTTAATAACGACATAGAAATCACACGAGGCATCGGCGCTCACGCCCGGAAGTACGAACTTGATCGGCGTCGTGGTCGAGCCGTTCACTTCGGCGGCGGTCAGTACGCGGCGCAGGATTTGCGTGCCCGAGGTGTTGTAGACGATAAGTACGGCGGAGGAGATCGACTTCTCCCATCTTTCGGTAGTGCCGGAGCCAAAGGCGCGGGTTCCGTCAGCTACACTTTCATTTTTCAGGATAAGTTCGATTTCGCCTTCCTTTCCACCGTTGGTCGGTGTAGGATTAACTTCGTCTTTCGTGCAGGCTGCAAGCAGCATCGGCATTACCGCGATTGCGGTCAGTTTCATAAAAATTTTTTTCATAGAGGATGATTAAAAAATTAAGTGAGAAAATAAGTTATTTTCGAGCCTATGCTCCGAAATGTTCTTCTTGAATGACAGTTCCTTCCCAGTCGGAGATAATCACCGTCACATTGGCTCCGTTCAGGAGAATGCGGATGTCTATCTCGACGTCGTGTCCCGGATTAGGGGCGATCTCTATGTAGCGTTGTATCGTGGTCACAAAGAGTTCATGCCCGTAAATCGAGGTGGGATCGTCGGTGTAGATGCCGATTGAGATTGGCGAGTCCGAAGGAAAGTAGGGCGTGTAAAACGATCCCGACATGGTGCCGGCCGCCGGGTCGCGGGCCAGTTGGGGACGATACATTCTGAAGCCGCCGCAGGGCTTGTTGTCAAAACTCAGAGCGGCGTAGTTGTTCAGCCCGAAATAGAAATCTTCGGGGTTGTTGATGTTCTGCATCCCTTCGACACGGACGTTGACCTTGTAAACGGACTTGAATAGGTCGATGTCGAAGCGCAGCGAGTCGCCCTTTTGGATCGGCGTCTGGATGCGGTTGAAGAAAAGCGGGTCGGCACCCGTATCCGGGAAGGTGATCGCAGCGTCCCGGATGTTGTCTGCCGACACCGTGGAGCCATGCCCTACATTGGCAAGCGTCACAATCCCATATTCTCCATTTGAAATGTAGGTCTGCATGGCTCCGGTATCGGTCAGGAATTCGTCCCGCGTAAGCGTCGTGTCGCGGTACTGCCTGCCGGTCTTCAGGTCGAAGAAGAACAGGCGCAGGGTCTGCACCTCGTCCATGGTGTCGTGCTCCCCGTCGTTGTAGTTGTAGCGCAGGTATACGATGGCCTTGCGCTTCACATCGACGTCGATGTCGTCGTGGATCTCGCAGCCGGGGAGAAGGCTCGCGAGCCAAAGCCCCGTGAGTATGTAGCAGAGGTATTTCATATTATTCGTTGTGTTTCTTGAGTTCGTCGAATAGCGTCTTGAGCTTCGCGCTGGATGCCAAATACAGGAAGAGCATATTTCGGGGTTTACAGATCATGGCCAAGTGTTCCTTTGCCTCGTCGATCCGCCCGGCCTTGTAGTATACCAAGGCGGCCAGTGCGTGCGTCTCTTTTGTGAAATGCCACCAATGCAGATAATCCATGATGTCTGCTGCGTCCTTGATCTTTCCCTGCTCCAAAAGGTCGAGAGCCATTGCCTCGTAGCTTTTTCGACGAAAGGAGACCGAGTGCGGTAGCATGTAGCATAATATGGTGCCGACACAAAGCAGAAGTGCATAGAGTACTATATCGAATAATCCTAACTCAACTGTCATAGGTCGTAGATTTTACGTTGTTCTGCTTATAGAGTATCTGGATTTCGGGGTCGAGGTTTCCTCGGAACTTCAGCACCGGGTCTGCCTGAATCGCCTTGAGGTAATACTCCAACCCTTCGCGCGGCCGGTTCATGCGCGAGAGTGCTATGGCCGAGAGGTAATCGGTTTTTGGGTTCTTCTCGGCCGGCGGCAACTGCTCCAGGATCTCGAAAGCCGCCTCGTCGTAACTCAGCGAGAGCAGCACGATCGCAAGGTTCTGGCACTTGTAGTCGTTCAGGGTGCGCAGCGCCCCGACATAATCCCGTTCGCGGAGCTGCTGCACCCCGCGCATGTAGGTCGTATCGAGCACGGTCAGTACGACGGTATCTTTGACCATATCGACGCGGCGCAGGTTGTAGCGGAAGTCTACGGCCCGCAGCTGGGGATAGAGGATCTCCTTCATGTAGGCGTAGTCCTTCGGATACTTCTGCCGGATCTGCGGTTCCGTCACGTCGAGGTTCCTGCTCCGGTCGATCATGTCGGTAATCTCCTGCCAGTGGGGAACGTCGGAGTTGTGGCGGATCAGACGCTTGAGCAGCGTCCAGTCCTCGCCGATGGAGCGGGTGCGGATGAGCGTATCGACTTCCCGGCCAAACTTACGCACCAGACGCTCCTTGATAGACCGGGCACGCTGAGCCGCGATGCGGCCGTTGGTGGCCATCGAGCCGTCGGGCGAGGACGACGCGGTGATCGTAATGGAATCGACGAGGAATTCGTACTGGTTGATAAGCGTGTCCATCAGACGCTCGATCTTTGCGAGCTGCACCCGGTTCTGGCCCATCGTGTCGATGATCGTGGCGCGGCCGACGGGGAAGGTGACGTAATTGCGGTCGCGTACCTCGACGTACTTGTCGATGATCTTGAGCATGTAGCGCGGTTCGTTGTCCAGGAGCGAGAGCATGGACGTCACGGTGTAGGTCAACGTGTCGCTGTTCGAGAGGTCGTAGCGGCTGCGGTCGATGGCATCGACGCGGCCGCGGAAAAAGAGGTGCAGGCGCTTGGTATCCTTCGTAGGCCGGTAGGTCTGGGTGTAGTAATACCGGATCTCCCCTTTGCGGATCAGCACGGAGTCGAGCCTCGGGTCGTTCAGGTAAGGGAACGAGATCGTCTGCTTGTAGGTGGACTCCAGCTTCTCGGCCCGTCGCTTCTGTCCGCCTGCGATGTAGCGGTTGTAGGCTTCGTAGTACTTCGCGGCCAGGCCGGTAGTGGTCGTAAGCTCTGTCGAGTCGCCGAGAATACGGTTCAGGTACTTGTTCATCTGCCAGTATTGGCGCTTCTGGATGTCGGAAAAAAGCTCACCCCGGATAGAGAGAGGTTGCAGTGCCTCTTCAGTCCCGTTGTTCTTTATGACCGGGGTGAGCGACAACCCCCACGTGCTGCTCTGGAGAGCAGCGGGTATGCCCACGATGAAGTCGATCGCAATCTCCCCGTTGCGTTCGGCTACGGTTTTCGACTTGGCGACGATGTAGACGGTCTGAATGTCCTCGCCCTTGATGGTGACTTCGCCTGTGGAGTCGCGTTCGACCTCGGCCAGATAGGCGCTGTCGCGGCCACCGTTCATCGAGATGCGGCGCATCCTGGCCACGGCACGCTCGACGTCCTCGACCTCGGGGGTCTCGACGGGGCCGTTGCCGGGCAGGTGGATGTCGGCCGTCGGGGTGCTGCGCTGCAAGGAGTGCGTCATGGCGCAGGAGAGCATCAGGACGCAGAGGGCGAAGTATACGATTGTTCTATATGGTTTCATGTTACGCAATAGGGGATGCTGGGTTGGTTATCAAAATTCTATGATTGCGGCGAATGCGTTCGAGAAATATTTTCTCGATTTCGTCATGTGCCGGCGCTTTCTTCGGGGCGGCCAGGCACCATTCGTCGTAGCACTCGGGGCAGAGATACCGGTTGAACGCGGCGACATAGAACCCGGTCGTCGTAATGCGGCTCCCGCATGTGTCGCACTTTTCCGCCCGTTGCCAGCATGTGCTTTCATCGGCTGAAACGGCGAGGATTGAATAATTCTTGGAATTGCTGAAGGTCGTTGCCATACGTATGCGAAAGTTTATGCGATTTTGCTATCTGTTGGCGGGCATGGCGATGCTGTTGAGATTTCATTTTTGCGCAACTGTTTTGCGAGCGAAAAATGGAGCGCATCATCGCAGATCATGCACATGTACAACAATGCCGTTGTGCCGAGCTGGATTGTGTCGGGATGTGTTTGAATGAAGGGTATTTTCTCTGTCAGAGAACTTATGAATGCGAGATCTTTAAAAAACAGGGCTATTATGATTACCAGACATGCTTCTTGCAGAATCCGAATAGAGGGTATTAAAATATTCGATTTCCAATCATGTGATTTCAGATTATTTGTCCGATATTCCATGTCCAAGCGTTTGATAAGACATACGGCAACCATGCTTGCCAATGCCACACTTTTATTGAAGAGGAAAAATAAAATGAGCCCGAGGGTAAGGGTTGTAAGGAGTATTGGATCCATACCCATTATCCGAGGCCGTGAGAGGGTGCCGAAAACCATATTTCCCCGCACTATTTTGTCTTCAGCCCTCTTGACGTTCTTTTCTTCAACGGCGATTTGACTTTCTGATCTGACGGGAACTGTACCATGCCATGTCTCATAGCATTTAGGGCAATACATGAGATCGAAGGCTCCTACGTAGAACCCATTTGAACTGATCTTTTGGTTGCAGAGGTCGCAGACCTCGGCTCGCGGCCAGACCTTGATTTCATCGGCCGATAATGCCAGGATCTTGTATCCTTTGGAATTTTCGAAAGTCGTTGTCATGGGATCTGTGAATTAGAACAAGTAGGAAAATGACAGGTTGCATTTGATCGGGACGAGCAGGAACCGGCGGTGACGATAGGTATACTCGTCGTCGAACTCCCCGATGTACTTCGGCCGCAGCTTCTCGGTGTAGGGGGTATAGACGATACCGGCCCCGATCTCGACGATGAAGTTCCAGCGGGTACTCAAGAGTTTCGAATAGCCCCACGAGCATCCGATGCCGTAGGCATTGCCTTTGAAGGTGCGTTTGTCGTAGCCTATGGTGTAGTTGGCATAAAACAGCGAGGGGGAGACGAACTGTCCGATGTATCGCTCGACGAACCAGTGCCGCCATCCCGGTTGCAGGACGACATGGCTCCACTGGGTGTCTCCGAACTTGAACGGATTGGCTGATACCGGAATGTTGATCGTATTGTGCAAGTTCACGTTCAGATCGACGGCCGCGTTTATGTTCCCGGCAGCCCATCCGACGATGTTGGTCGATACGGACGAGAACTGGGCGTAAGAGGCTGAAAACGTGAACAGCGATACGATAATGAGGAGATAGTGTTTCATATTGACGATATTGTGAAAAAAGTGGGGCGGACGCATTTGCATAATGTATTAAATCCCTTCAGTCTGCTTGGAAAGAGAAATTGTCCGCCCCAGTAGTTTCATTCCGGAGTGTTGTGTAATTTGCAAACCAATGCTTTTATACATGATTAGATTTTAATACGTTATGCGATGCAAAGGTACCCGTTCTGTGAGGTGCAAAGCAAATTATAGATACTTTTGGAAGGGCTTCCCATTTTTGTAATCGTTTGATTCTAAAAAAGAATGATTATATTTGTGCAATTGAATTCTACAAGAAAAACATGGCGAAAAACGGGGATACGAGAAAGCTCCTGCTGGATATTGATATCGAAACGATGGAGTATATTAATGACTACAAGTATGCAATGCTTTTATCCCAGGGGATAGTAATGACCAATGTGGATATATTTATTGCAGCGATCCAGAGTTTAAAGCGTGAGACAGAGAAGGAAGGGAAGCTCAAAGTTGTTCCCCGGCCGGAGCATGTGCGTAAAATGGAAGTCAGCAGACGCGAAGCATTGCAGGCCGGCAAGTTACGGAAGAAACAAAATAAGGAGTAATACAAGGAGGGCTTGATTTAAGGCCCTCTTGTGTTGATAAAGAGATAGCAATAGGGAAGGGGCGGGAGAGTTTGTCCGTTCCTTTGGACGGTATAATGTAAATGCTTTCCCGTACTGCGGCCTGAGGTTCCCATTATGCCAATCGGATCGCCGATATGTATTTTTTGGTGCGGACTCCGGATAAAAGTGCGTTTCAGGTGCCCGTATGTGGTTTTAAAGCCGTATTTGTGTCGTATCTTGATGTGTAATCCAATAAGATCATTATAGGCGACTGTATCGAGAATCCCGTTTGCAGTAGCGTAGATCGTATCATTCCCTGAAGGGGGAATGTCTATTCCTGAGTGCCGGTGTACCTTTTGTGTGATAGGGTGAATGCGCAGACCGTAACCTGATGAGATTCGCAGCCTGTCAAAACTCTGTTGCTGGACAGGGGAGATACATGGGATGTCGAGGATCTGCGGCGCTCTTGCCGGGAGTTGGGCAATGATATCTAATATTTCCTTATTTCCTGCTGTATAGAGTGCATGTGGATTTTGTCCCCATAAACTTATGGGAAGCAGTTGGAGGAACAGCGATATTCTTGCCCATTTTTTCATAAAAGATCGGCAAGAAGAACATGCAGGGCATTCGTTATCGCCTCGTCCCAGGAACAGTCGGCCTTGATGCGCCTGCAAAGCTCCTGTATGGCTTCCTCGTTTTTGCGCTCGAGGTAATCCCGGTATTCTCGATCTGACATAGACTGGTGAAACTGGGGCTTAAAATCCGCGATGTAGTTGACGAGGTAGGGCTTGAAAAAGGCTAAATCGTATAATTCTCGTATTTCCAGATCAATAATCTGCTGGAGTTTTTTATCTATATTTTCACTCATTGTTTTTTGATTTTTTCAACTGTCGATTTTGAAAAAAATACATAATTCTTGATTGATTGACGCTTCAGTATACTGCGTTCGACTTTCTCTATCGCCCTGTATTTTGCATTTTTTTTGTTGTCTGCCCGAACTCTGCAATGCACGATCATAAAACGTAACCCGACATCATATAGGCCCGGGGGAACTTTGTTGGCAGTTTTGTAAATACCTAATAGGTTCGCCATTCGATGTATGGCTTTGGAACTCCGTTTGAATTTCACCTCCAGCTCTTTAGCCGTATACTTTGGATAGAGTTTAATCAACTCTTTTTTCTCTTTTGAATTCCACTCCATAGTCTTGACAATTAGTTTTTAATAGGGATATTGAGTTCTATCTCCCGGACACAGACTTCCGTGTCGTCGCCCATAGTTTCTGCCTGGGCCATTTCTTCGAGCTGGAGTTTGTCCGAGTCGTTGTCTGCGAGGGCATATAAGCGTCCGTATTCGCCATGTGCGTCCTCGATAGTGATGGCATACACTTTCATATTCGGCATATTGTTATTGGTTTGGGGAGAGAATATCTTGTAGTTCCCACTCTCCTTTCATGTATTGCACGGCGGTTATGGCGGCTCGTCATTTCAGCGTCGGGTATCATGGTGCCGGTCGTTATAAGTTTTCTTTTTCCTTGAGGAGCAACAGCCCCTTGTAGATCGTTTCCCGGAGATTGTCTTGTATCCCCGGTAACTTTCGGTGCGCCTCGATGATCGACCATATTTCTTCCGTGAAGTCGATGCTTCTCTTTTGCACGAATGTATATGTCCGGCTACGCTTCTTTTTCTGGCGCTGCGTAATACCGGCCAACGCGATGCTCATCATGTCCTCGTCGTAGGAGGGGCGGTCTTCTATGGCTGGCATATGGAGTGTCTACTGAAGGAGTTTAGCAATGATTTCATCTGTCAAAGCACTCATGTCGTCAGCGCCTTTCGATTTCGGTGCGAATTCAAAAATCGTTTTATGTTCGGCCTCTGCCTGTTTGAAGGCTTCGCATAGGCGGATATTCGTGTTGAACGCATCAGGGAGAAGATCATCCGCCCGTAATAGTTCGACCGTTTGTTGGTAAACCTTTGTCCGGGCGTTAATCATGCTTAATATGATGCCTCCGAGTTGGATTTTGGCTCCATAATTCTTTTTTATCGTGTTTGAGGCAGAGAGGATACGTCGCATGCCGTCGTAGGAGAATTCTCCGGGCGACAAGGAAATGAGCATGGCATCGCCGGCGGTGATTGCATTTATGATGATTGCATCGAGAGCTGGAGCGCAGTCGATGATGGCAATATCATAATCTTTGTATTCGGGCATTGCCAGGTACTTTTTCAGGAAAAACGGGGCGTTCACGTCGTTTGCGAGCTGAACGTTGATATTCGATGTCCTGACATCCGAAGGGATGATGTAAAGGTTCGGATTGATCTCGTACGGTTTTACGGCCTCGCCTGTTATAAAGAGTTTGAATAAAGTCTCCTTGTGTTTCGTAGCATTGAAGATTAGCGAGAGGTTCGCTTGTTCGTCCCCGTCGATCAGGAGGACTTTCTTTCCGAGTTGGGATAGGCGGAAGCCGACATTTGCTGCGGTGGTCGTTTTCCCGACACCGCCCTTTTGGTTGATGGAGATTAAAACTTTCATGGTAGCAGACTGTATTTGGTATTATAAATTGAGTTCCATTTGAATCACTCCCTGTTCGTGAGAAATCTTCTCTTCCTTTATCGCGTTTTCGATGGATTTGAGGTAATATGCGTCGCGATTATTGATCTTGTCGCCGTGATCTTCCATGTAAATCCATGCTGCGAGATGTCTTTGAAACACGTATGTGTAATTTCTTAGGGTTATATTTTTGAATACCCGATTGTATCTGTCTTGCCCGATTTTTAAAATATGCCCAGCACAATGCCGCATCTGGGAAAGATGGTTCTCGTAAGCGTCGAGATCTTTTTTCGACGGATGTGTCTCGT
>ERZ1106915.454-NODE-454-length-59289-cov-7.400209_pt1 | contig 59289 bp, 51 predicted proteins | sample MGYA00403653_ERZ1106915 | MGnify/ENA primary metagenome ERZ1106915 (study PRJEB35170, sample SAMEA104062404) | human gut metagenome | biome: human gut; feature: human-associated habitat; material: faeces | place: Denmark | collected 2012-06-06 ...
GATTGAAATCACAACCGATTTCGATCCCATTTTGACATAAAGCAGGGCTACCGCCCAGCAAAAATATTTGCTAATGCGACAGCCCCTTTTTGTTGTTTTGGAATAAAATTTAAGGGCGGGTGAAAAAGAAAGAAATCCCTTTTCACCCGCCCTTTTCGCATTTTTGACGGCGATTTGGCGACTACTGCCGATTTTTTCAACAACTATAAGGTTGTGATTGTGGTTCGATGAGTGTTTCTGACATAATCCGCGCAGCTTCTTCGCTGGTCTGGTGGAAAAAGTAGGCATAGATATTCAAAGTTGTGCTCGTGTTGGAGTGACCGAGTACACCGGCGACGGACCGCGGGTCCAGTTTTTTGTTGATCAGGATGGAAGCGGTTGTGTGTCGAAGATCGTGAAGCGTGAGATCCTTCGGCAACATCTCGGATTCATCCTGCGCGACATTCGTGTTGTAGATCCGGATCAGGCGCCGGAACTCGGTTCGCGGGCTATTGATGTTCATCTGTTGCCCCCTGTCCTGAATAAAAACAAAGTTCTCAGAAAATCTGTTTCCACGAAGTCCCATCCAAGACTCCCCCAGCTGTAAAGACAGCTTCTTTTGTTCATTCAGAAGCTCCCGTGCTATCTGGATCACAACATCCGGAACGATGCACCGGCGAGTAGCGTGCGTTTTTGTGTCCTTGTGGATCACATTGCCATTCACGCGGACGGTCGACTTTGTAAATTGGATCGAATTCTTAGAGAAATCAATGTCGCTCCACAGAAGAGAAATCATCTCTCCACGGCGTGCGCCGGTGAAAATCGCTATGTAGAAAAACAACCGCTATTTTAGATCAAGAGACCAGGTCTAAGAGCATTCTTTTATCAGAATGGTTTGACCATTGCGCTTGGCTGTATGTTGTTGCCTGCGGATCTCAACCGGATTATCCAGTAGCCAGAGAAAACGTTTTGTCTGATCAATGGTGAGCTGTTTGGTCTTATATTCTCGTTTTGTTTTTGCACATCTGTGCTGTTTTCCTGAGTAGATCAGCGGATTGATCGGAAGATAACCTTCCTCTACGGCATAGGAGAGTACAGTGCTGATTGTCGCCCGGTATTTTGTCACGGTCCCTTCAGACAACATTCCTCCGCGATCGTCTAATCGCTCGCCTTTTCCAAGTTTTTTCAAGAATCCTTTCACAACGCGGTTTGTGATCTGCGTGAGCCTCAGATGCCCGAGACTCGGTATGATCCGGCTCTCAATACGCTTCCGGTAATCTTCCAGAGTCGAAACCGCTAAACAATCTTCATCTTCCATATCTTCCAGAAATTCAACGCACAGCCTCTCAAGGGTGAGCTTATCACTGGAAATATCTCCGCCGGTCTTTATTTTATCCTCGAAGCGTACCGTAAACTTTTCTGCTTCTGCCTGCGCACGCTTTTTACTCAATCCGGCATCTGACGTGAATGTTGTCGTCTTTATAACACGCTTTCCCGATGAATCATAGCCACAGGAGACTGTGATCTGAAAGGAGTTCCCTCGTTTTCTTACATATGTCATATCATTTCTCCGTTAACACGCCGTGAGCAAGAAATCCCCACCTCTAAACAAATGTGTATGTGGTGGGATGAATTGCGGGATATACGGCGTTGACTTTTATTTTTGATTGCATTATAATATTCTTATCATTCAGTCGTAACTAGCATAAGATGTATTTATAATGTGAATCTTAACACAAATAATCATTCAGTATCTTTACTAAAATTTCCAAAATATAAATCGGCAAAATATAGCAGAAAATCCTATACAACAAATAATCAAAATAAAACGATTGCGTTGTATGAAAAGGAACTGAAATTACCGAAAGTTGGAAAGGTGAAAGCGGTCGTTCATAGAAAGCCAAAGGAAGGATGGCAGATAAAATCCGATACGATTTCACAGGAATCTGATGGAAGCTTTTTTGCCTCGGTTCTGTTTGAATTTGATCCTCCTGTTTGTGATTATGTGGCGGATCTGGAAAATGTGATTGGTCTGGATTATGCGTCAAATGGTCTGTATGTAGATCACAATGGTCAGATTGGAAGTAATCATAAATATTACAGAGAAAGTCAGGAGAAACTTGCAAGAGAACATCCGACTTCTTTAAGTCGGGGTAGTTCGCAAACGATATTTCCAGTATACTGAGTTTCAAAAATCCGAGCAATTGGCAGCAAAGAGGAAGGTAATTATGTAATGGTACAAATTTTATAACTCAGAGTGAATGTTCCCCTCCTCCATAGGTGGGGGATCGCAAACTTTTTCAGGAGGGGAGACTAGCTTCTTCTGAGTTATACGTTCCGCGTGGATGTGCAGTGATTTTGATAGGATGCAACTTAACACAGAAAGGAAAGTGGATGAATATGGGACAGCATGATAAGAGCAATAGTCTCGGGAAATTTATTTCTTATATTTTACGGCATCATCCAGAAACTGTCGGTATTGAAGTGGATGAGCATGGCTGGGCAGATACAGAAGATTTAATTAATGGGATCGCGAAGACTAGAAATTTCAATATGCAGATGTTGGAAGAAATCGTGAGAACGGACTCGAAACAGAGATATTCTTTCAATGAAGACAAAACATTAATCCGGGCAAATCAAGGTCATTCCATTCCAGTGGATGTTGAATTGGAACAAAAGAATCCACCGGAAATCTTATGGCATGGGACTGCTGAGAAGTATGTGGAGTCCATTAATCAGATTGGATTAATTCGCAAATCCAGACTGTATGTGCACTTATCAAAAGATTATGAAACTGCAAAAACAGTTGGAAGTCGGCATGGAAAACCGTTTGTCTATCAGGTAAATGCAAAAAAAATGGCAGCTGATGGATATCCGTTTTATTTGTCTGTAAATGGAGTATGGTTGACAAAAGAAGTTTCTGTGCGTTACCTCAGTATACCAGGTATACCACAGCATAAACAGCACAGTTTGTAGGAAAAGTCAAAACACCAAAATATAGATAAACGAATACAGACAAACGAGGAATAAAGAATCAAAATCAAGAATGAAAGTCGAAAATAATAAATCAAAAAGTAAGAATAACAAAAAATGAAGAGTACAGGAGGAACGAAAATGAGCAGGGTCGACTTTGGCGCGAAACCGATTTTATATCCGATGCCGGTATTGATTGTTGGAACGTATGACGAGAATGGAGTTCCGGATGCTATGAATGCAGCTTGGGGAGCAATCACAGATATGAATGAGATCTCCATCAGCATGTCCGAGCATAAGACAACGGAAAATATAGCAAAAACAGGTGCGTTTACCGTCAGCATGGCGACGGAAGATACGGTTATCCCCTGTGATTATGTAGGTGTGGAGTCTGCGAAAAAGACACCGGATAAATTTGCAAGAGCCGGCTTTCATGCAGTTAAGAGTACCCGCGTGAATGCACCACTGATCGAAGATCTTCCTCTGGCGCTGGAATGTAAGCTGAAAAGTTTTGAAGACGGAATTCTGATCGGTGAGATTGTCAATGTAACAGCAGATGAGAGTATTCTCACAGATGGAAAAGTAGATCCGGCAAAGCTTAAACCGATCATCTTTGATCCGGTCAATAATACCTATATGGGACTGGGAAAGGTTGTAGGCAAAGCATTTGCAGATGGAAAACAGCTCAAATAAAAACTCGGATAACACAAAGAACCCGAAGAACCAAGGAACACAAAGAAAATAATAAGAAATTAAGAAACTAAGAGAGCAAATTAAAGTAAAGAGACGAGGTTCTAAAATGTACCGGCTTCCAAAAGTTAGATCCAAAATCCAACGATTGGCAGTCGGTATTTTTATAACTAAAATTGTGTAAATTTTTCGTTAAAGTTAACAGAAATTAACCTGTTGTGTTAGATAAAAAATAATATAAAGAAACTTCAACAAAATGTGCTATCTTATTTGTAGGACACACAAACTCGAAAGGAGGCATCATCATTATGTTAGAAGGCTAGCGATTTAAGAAGAGAACTATAAATTTTTAGTTATTTTCAGGAGTTCCGACAAGAAAATGCCTATTTGCAAAACAAATTAAAAAATGACAAATATCGACATAAAACTGTGATTTTTCAACAAAAGCATTGGTTGAAAAATGTTTACATATTCCTTGAGACATGTTATATTTGAGACAGATCTTATGAATCTGTCTTAGTTTTCAAAGGGGAGGAACTATGATTACCTATCAGGATGTCAAAACGGTTTACGATCTCGTGCAAAATGCTGGTTGTGAACACGGAGACCGTGTGTTTCTGAAGTATGAAGAAAATGAAAAGGTGTTTTGCGTGACGTATCGCCAATTTGCAGAGGACTGTGATGTGATTGCAACGTGGGCGAGAGAGAAGAGGGAGAAAGTAGGTCACAAGCTGAAAGTTGGACTTCTCGGAATCAGTAGCTACCATTATCTTGCGGTGCTTCTCGGTGTGATGTCGGGCGGAGATACAGGAATTCCGCTGGATGTGCAGATGAATGCGGAGAAACTCGCAGATTGCCTCAATCGTTCCGATGTGGATGTCTTATTTTACGATTGGGAATTTCATCCGATCACCGATGATGTGCGTCCGAACTGTCCAAATGTGACCGAATACATTTCCTTACAGCACGGCAAACACGTTCCATGCTCCGATCAGATTCTCAAAAAATATGCCGGACAGAAAGTTCCGTCAGATGCAAAGGAAGATGAGTGTGCGATGATTCTCTTTACTTCCGGAACAACCGGACGAGGAAAGGGAGTTATGCTCTCCAATGGAAATCTGATGGACAATACATTCTGTGCGACAGATCTGCTGAATCCGGAGAATGAAGTTTACTTAAATGTCCTGCCAATTCACCATGTATTTTGCTTGAACGGCGATGTTTTCACGGTCATGCGCTATGGCGGAGTCCTGTGCTTAAATCGAGATATGAAGAAATTGGCAGAGCATATTTTGCTGTTTGAGCCAACTGCGATGCGCATGGTTCCAATGATGGCAAAGACGCTCTACAATCGAATTGCAATTTTGAGCCGTCAGAAGCCGGAGATCCCGATCCGAAAGATCAAGGAGCAGATTCTCGGGAGACGGCTTCACAAAATTATCAGCGGTGGCGGTTATCTCGCACCGGATCTTGCAAAGAATTATCAGCGACTTGGAATCACAATCGCTCAGGGATACGGAATGTCTGAGTGTTCCCCGAAAATCTCTTCTCCAGACTGGTCACGTCCAGACAAGGTGGATTCCGTCGGAAAGATTGTTGACCGTTGCCAGGTTCGCATTGTTGACGGTGAGATTCAGGTCAAGAGCCCGTCTGTGATGATGGGGTATTACAAAGAGCCAGAGAAGACTGCGGAGGCGATCACGGAGGATGGATGGCTGTGCACCGGAGATCTCGGACACGTGGACGATGAGGGATTTTTGTATCTGACCGGAAGAAAGAAGAACCTGATTATCCTCAGCAACGGCGAGAATGTTGCACCGGAAGAAATAGAAAATATGTTTGAGGATGATCGTCTGATTGAGGATATTCTTGTGTACGGAGCAGATGACAGGATCTGTGCGGAAGTTTATCCGAATTACAAATACGCAGAGGTCGCAGGAGTCGAGGATATTGAAAAAACAGTATCCGCGATTGTCAAGAAACATAATCAGGAGTTGCCAACGTTCAAACGCATTCTGCGCTGTACGATCCGTGAGACTCCGTTTGCAAAGACTTCTTCAAAAAAAATTATCCGCAATCAGTATTTTGAGGGAAAGAAACTCGAAAAACAGGAAGAGCAGAATCTTCGCATGCCGGAGACAGGGTACCAGAAACAGATTTACGAGTGTGTTGCAGGGGTACTCGGTCACAGAAAATTTGGAATCGATACGCCGCTCTATGAGGCAGGACTTGACTCGCTCGGAAGTGTGTTGTTGTTGACAGATCTCTATAAGACAATTAAGCTCTCGATGACCTTAGATGATCTTGTAAAACATGATTCCGTCTTAAAGCTGGAAGCTCTGGCAAGCAAAGATGACGAGAAACATCAGGTTGATTACAGCGTTCGTCCGGTCTATCCGCTCACAAATCTTCAGTTGTATTTTGCGTATGTGATGAGGGGAAATACGACTGCAAACCTGCCGTTCCTCTATAAGTTAGACGAGAGAGTGGATCTGAGAAGACTGAAATTTGCAGTGGAATGGTTGTTTGAAATTCATCCGGAACTCAAGGCAATTATTCAGATGGCAGAGGGGAGATACCAAATTTTCCGTGATGACAAGCGAAAGATTGAGATTCCGATCACGCATCTGAGCGATGAGCAGTGGGAGAAGACGAGAGAGAATCTTCTCTATCCATATCTCTACGGAGAAGGCGAGAATCTGTACCACATTGGAATCTATCAGACAGATTCTGCAAATTATTTCTTTTTCGATCTTGCACACATTATGGGCGATGGAATGACGATGAATGTGCTGTTTGAGGATTTGAATCAGCTTTATCTCAGAAAAGCGGTGGAACCGGAGAGCTATACATTCTACGAGTACATTCTCGATGAGAAAGATCGAGATGCAAGAGGACTTCGCACAAAGAATGAAGAGTATTTCCAGAATCTGATGAAGGGATTCAAGATTCGAAAGAGCATTCTGACAAGACCGGATGACTACGATCTTGAGCATGGAATTGATGCGGTTTTAAGAGGGCGTTTCCGGAAACTCAGCCGTCATCAGGTTACGGCATTTTGTAAGAAATATAGCGTTTCCGAGAATGTCTTTTTCCTGACTGCATACAATCTCAGCATTGGAATTTTCAGTAATGAGGATGACACGGTATGTTCATCGATTCACAGTGGAAGAACGGACAGCCGTTGGCATCGTCTTGCCGGTCCGCTGTTTTTGACCTACTATTTCCGCTGCACGCCGGACATTGACCAGACCGTACCGGAACTTTTAAAGACATCCGGAAAACAGATTGTCGACACAATGCGCTGTTATATCTCCAATCTTCATGCGGATGAGATGTTCTTCCAATATCAGGGCGATCTCTTGAACATTGGAACAATCGGCGGTTATCCGGCAAAACGCGAAAAAATGCAACTCGATGCACTCCCGTTTCATCTTCAGGTATTCACCGATGAGAAGGGATATTATTACGAGCTTCGCTACTGGGAAAACCGCTTCGACCGGGCACAGCTTGAGTGCTTCATGATGATCATGGAGACTCTGATGGAGGCAATGCAGGAGGAGACCCTGGTTCGCCGTCTGAAACGTCACCTTCCGGACAAGCTCTTCCCTCTGCATTACACGGTGACCGCAGATCAGTTGAATCACACGGTTCAGCGCCAGCTTTTAAGAAATGTAGATGGAAAAGAACCGGTTAAGGTTTATGTATTTGACAAAAATTGCCGGAAGAAGCCGTTTGGTGCGTGGGGCGAACTCTATGTGATGGATTATGAGCCGGAAACATGGAGGGATCGTATCACAAATCCGTATGGTCCTGGCATGCTTTATCAGACGGGATATACCGCAAGAATTCTCCCGGATGGATCGCTTGATCTTTTGGAAAACGGCGGACGCACGATTCTTCAGGAGGGTTTGACTGGTCGTCATTTCCTTGATCTGTACAAGCTTGAGAGTACGCTCTGTCATTATCCGGGAGTTGAACATGCAGAGGCTTATGTGCGCTATGCAGAGGGAAATAAACTGATTTTGACGGCAGAGGTAAGTCCTGCAATGGAAGCGGGACCAGCTGGCTTTGACAAAAAAGCTGAACTTGATATCGTAAAAATTCGGGAATATCTCGAAAGAAACTGTGAAAAATCATTGATTCCGTCGGAGATTCGGATTGTGGAACCGTCGAAATCAGATTCAGATGATGAAATGTAAAAAAACACTTGAAACCTTCTTCAAAATGATCTATAATACATCTATCGAACATTTGTTTGCTGATGGCGAATTTTCGTGAGAATTGGAACGATTCAGGAGCTTTTTCTTCCTGCTCTCGAATTTTCCGTGATCAGAGATACTTGCTTTTTTCAAACAATTCTGTGATAATATGTCTCAGCGCCCGCACATGAAAGGTGTGCGGGCATCTGTTTCTCCTTTTGCGAAAAATAAAAATAAAATGAATCGTGATAAACCGCAATAAGTCGTAATAAATCGTAAATTACGATAATCAGCGTAATCATAAGCGATGAATGATCCTAATAAATCATAATAATAAATTATAATAATAAATCACAACGATGATTGATGATCCAAATCGGACAGGCCAGAAACATGAAAAGCGCGAAGGAGCAGAAGAACAATGGAGGGGAAAGATTCATGGCAAAGACACAATACAATGCAGACAGCATCACCGTACTCGAAGGACTTGAAGCAGTCCGCAAGCGTCCCGGTATGTACATCGGTGGCGTTGGCAACAAGGGACTGAATCATTTGATCTACGAGATCGTGGACAATGCGGTGGATGAGCATCTTGCGGGTTACTGTGATAAAATCTGGGTAACTCTGGAAGCAGACGGTTCCTGTACCGTCAAGGATTCCGGACGAGGAATCCCGGTTGAGATGCATAAAAAAGGAGTTTCCGCAGAGCGAGTTGTCTTTACGACACTTCACGCAGGTGGAAAATTTGACAATAATGCATATAAGACAAGCGGTGGTCTTCACGGTGTGGGCTCGTCCGTCGTAAATGCACTGTCTGCGCACATGGATGTAAAGGTGTATAAGAACGGACAGATTCACCACGATGCCTACGAAAGAGGAATTCCGACCGTGGAGCTTGTGGATGGTCTTCTTCCAGTTCTCGGAAAGACGAGATCAACCGGAACAGAGATCAACTTTCTTCCGGATGGAGAGATTTTTGAGAAGACACGCTTCAAGGCAGACTGGTTAAAGAGCCGTCTCCATGAGACCGCTTATCTGAATCCAAAGCTGATGATTTTCTATGAGAATAAGCGTCCGGGCGAGGAGGAGAGCATTACTTATCATGAGCCGGAAGGCATCATTGCCTATGTCAAGGAAGTGAACAAGGGAAAGATACCGATTCATGAGCCGATCTACTTTAAGAGCGAGACAGATGGAATTGAGGCTGAGATTGCGTTCCAGTTCGTAGATGCGTTTGAGGAGAATATTCTTGGATTCTGCAACAACATCTTCACTCAGGAGGGTGGTACACATCTGGTTGGCTTTAAGACCCGTTTCACCCAGTTAATCAATTCCTACGCAAAGGAACTCGGTATCTTAAAGGACAAAGATCCAAACTTTACCGGAGCAGATACGAGAAATGGTATGACGGCAATCGTTGCCATCAAACATCGTGATCCGATTTTCGAGGGACAGACGAAGACAAAGCTCGCGAGCGCAGATGCGACGAAGGCTGTGTTCTCCATCACAGGAGACAAGCTCCAGCATTACTTTGATCGAAATGTGGAGACGCTCAAGGCAATCATCGGCTGTGCGGAAAAATCTGCAAAGATCCGTAAGGCGGAGGAGAAAGCCAAGACAAATATGCTGACAAAATCCAAGTTTTCTTTTGACAGCAATGGAAAACTTGCAAACTGTGAAAGCAAAGATGCCGAGAAGTGTGAGATCTTCATCGTAGAGGGTGATTCTGCAGGCGGTTCTGCAAAGACAGCAAGAAATCGCCTCTATCAGGCGATTCTCCCGATTCGTGGAAAGATCCTCAATGTAGAAAAGGCTTCGATGGATAAGGTGCTTGCGAATGCGGAGATCAAGACGATGATCAATTCCTTTGGCTGTGGATTCTCAGAGGGATACGGAAATGATTTTGATATTTCCAAACTGCGTTATAACAAGATTATTATGATGACGGATGCCGATGTAGACGGAAGCCATATCGATACTCTGCTTCTGACATTTTTATATCGATTTATGCCTGAGCTGATCTATAATGGACATGTATACATTGCGATGCCACCGCTTTACAAGGTGATCCCGAGCCGTGGACAGGAGCAGTATCTGTATGATGACAAGGAACTTGAGCGATACAAGAAGAGTCACACCGGTGAATTCCGTTTACAGCGCTACAAAGGTCTCGGTGAGATGGATCCGGAACAGCTCTGGGAGACAACACTTGATCCGGAGCGTCGTGTGCTCAAGCAGGTCGAAATCGAAGATGCGAGAATGGCATCTGAGGTGACGGAAATGCTGATGGGAAGCGATGTCCCGCCGAGACGACAGTTCATTCACGACCATGCGGATGAAGCGGAGATCGACGCATAAGATCAAGACCAGAATGATGATATAAAAAAAGAAAAAATAGAAGATAGCAGAAGATAGACGAAAAAAACAGACGGACTAAGAACAAGAAGTAGAACTAGAGACAGACAGGGGAACAGAGACAATGTCAGAAAAGATTTTGCGAACAGAATATTCTGAGGAAATGCAACGCAGTTATCTGAATTATTCGATGAGTGTTATCACCGCGCGCGCGATTCCGGATGCCAGAGACGGTCTGAAACCGGTACAGAGACGCGTGCTTTACGATATGGGAGAGCTGAAACTTGGTCATGACAAACCGCACCGAAAGTCTGCGCGTATTGTCGGAGATACGATGGGTAAGTACCATCCGCACGGAGACAGTTCGATCTATGAGACGCTTGTAGTTATGTCCCAGAATTTCAAGAAGGGTATGGCACTTGTGGACGGACACGGAAATTTTGGCTCCATCGAGGGAGACGGAGCTGCCGCAATGCGTTACACCGAGGCGCGCCTTGAAAAATTTGCGGAGGAGGTCTATTTAAAGGATCTTGACAAGACCGTAAATTTCGTCTCCAACTACGATGGATCGGAGAAGGAGCCGGAGGTTCTTCCAGTTCGCGTGCCAAACCTTTTGATCAACGGCTCTGAGGGAATTGCAGTCGGCATGAGTACAAGCATTCCGCCACACAACCTCGGAGAAGTCATTGACCTTGTTCAGGCATACATCGACAACCCGGACATGACGACCGAGGAGATGCTCACTTATATGCCGGGACCGGACTTCCCGACAGGAGGTATCATTGCAAACAAGAAAGATCTCGCAGAGATCTATGAGACCGGAACCGGAAAGATCAAACTGCGCGGAAAGATCGAGGTGGAACTTGGAAAACGTCGATCCGACCGCGACAAGATGATCATTACCGAGATTCCGTACACGATGATCGGCGCCGGAATCAATAAGTTTTTGATGGATGTGGCAGACCTCGTCGAGAGCCGAAAACTCACGGATGTCGTAGATATTTCCAACCAGTCGAGCAAGGAAGGCATCCGCATTGTTCTGGATCTGAAGAAGGATGCGGACATCGATCGCATCCGCAATATTCTCTACAAGAAGACGAAGCTCGAGGATACGTTCGGCGTCAATATGCTCGCAATCGCAAATGGTCGTCCGGAGACGTTAAACCTGCGTGGAATTCTCTCCAATTATCTGAAGTTTCAGTATGAGAATGCAACTCACAAGTATCAGGCACTTCTCGACAAGGAGCTTGAGCGCAAGGAGATCCGTGAGGGTCTGATCAAGGCGTGTGACATCATTGACCTGATTATCGCAATTCTGCGCGGTTCGAGAAATCTGCGCGACGCGAAAGCCTGCCTGGTGAATGGCGACATCTCAAACATTCATTTTAAGACACCGGGATTTGAGGAGGATGCTAAACAGCTTCGATTCACCGAGAAACAGGCTGGTGCAATCCTCGAGATGCGTCTGTACAAGTTGATCGGTCTTGAGATCATGGCACTTGAGAAAGAGTACAAGGAGTGTCTGAAAAAAATTGCACAGTATGAGAAGATCTTAAAGAGTCGAGAGACAATGAATGCTGTGATCAAGGAAGATCTCCAGAATATTCGTGCAGAGTTTGCGACGGAGCGCCACACAAAGATCGAGGATGGAAAGGATGCTGTCGTTGAGGAAATTGCTCCGGTTGTGCAGGAGGTTGTCTTCATCATGGATCGCTTCGGATATTGCAAGACGATCGATCGATCGACCTACGACCGCAATCAGGAGACGATTGAAAATGATTATAAGTATGTGATTCCATGCCTGAGTTCGGACAAACTGTGCATCTTCACGAATACCGGAAGCCTGCACCAGACGAAACTTTCCGACCTTCCATACGGAAAGATGCGTGACAAGGGTGTCCCGATCGACAATATGAGCAAGTACGACGGAAGCAAGGAGGAGATCGTCTTCCTTACCGTGAGCGGGCGCATGACGGGTCAGCTTCTTCTGTTTGCGACAAAAATGGGTATGCTCAAACAGGTGCCGGCAGAAGAATTTGTCACAAACAATAGAACCGTTGCCTCCACAAAACTTCAGGATGGTGACAGTCTTCTCGATGTGCGAATTGTCGGAACCGAACAGGAGATTGTGCTCCAGTCGGCATCCGGAATGTTCCTGCGCTTCATGATGGAAGAAATTCCTGAGATGAAGAAGAATTCTCGCGGAGTCCGTGGAATTCGTCTCTCCGACAAGGATGAACTCGAAGACCTCTATTTTGTCAGCCAGGACCCGATCATCACTTACAGGAAAAAAGAAGTGCACTTAAACCGGTTGAAGATGGCAAAACGAGACGGAAAGGGAAGCAAAGTCCGCCTATAACTCAGAGTGGATGTCCCCCTCCTCTTTAGGTGGGGGTATCACAAGTCTTCTCAGGAGGGGAGTCAATCCCCTTCTGAGTGATACGCAAAGAGTCAGAAATGCATCGGGAAATCCAGAAAAGAATCTAAAAATTCTTAAAAAATTTTGCGAGGAACGTAAACAAATCTTAATGGAAACGTCAGACCTCCTTTTTGAAACCTGTGATATGATGAGGATGAAAGAAATCAATCCACCAATGAACAATTTCTTATTTCCCTTTTGGGAAAATTCCAATATACACAGAGGTACAAAGAGGAGGTCTTTTCTATGAGAAAAAGAAATCTTAAACAAAGCAAATGGATGGCACTTGCCGTCTGCTCGACTGCTGTGATGCTTGCGGTAAACGGTTGTCAGGCACATAAAACTTCAATGGATGGTTCCAGTCAGACTACGGTGCAGGATAGTCAGAGCTCTGATCAGGGAAATCAGACAGATGGCGATTCGAAAAATCAAAATTCCACAGGTACAGGGGAACAGAACGGTGCAGACGCGTCAAAAAATTCTTCCAATGAGAGCTCAGATACCCTCTGCCTGACTTTCATTCCGAAGTATCGGAGCGAATGGAAAGACCAGAAACAGCTCTTTAACGGTCGCGTGGATCAGATGTATCTGATGGCAGACGGTCATGACGCACTGAAACAGGCCTTAAAAACCTTTAATCAGAATCAGGAACAAGAACTGGATCAGATCTATCAGGATAACAAGGAATTTTTTGATATGCAGACAGGAGAAGACAGCACTCCGCTTGCCTACGAGGTTTCTGTGATTCCGAAGCGGGCGGATGAGCAGATTGTCAGTTTGTCAGTCGAGGAATACGATTATCTTGGCGGTGCTCATCCCAATTCGATGGTAACCGGCTATAACCTCAATCCGCAGACTGGAAAACGGTACACGCTTCAGGATATTGCTCAGAACTATGATGGGATTTTCGAGTATGTCAAGAAGAAGCTGAAGGAGGATTACTCTCCGGATATGTTTTTCGATGGTTATGAAGATACTGTAAAGAGTATGTTTTACGGAGATATGACTGCAGCTGCCGGGAAAAATGGTGCAGATGGTGCAAATGGTACAGGAACGGATGGCGCGCAGACGGATTCGAGTGTGGATTCCGATTTGTCGGACACAGAGATGCTCTCGTGGACGATCGATCAAAACGGTGTGACGATCACGTTTAACAACTATGATCTTGCGCCTTATGCAGCGGGACGTCAGGTTGTGGAGATCCCGTTTGCCACAGAGGGAAATCTGTTTAAGCCAGAATTTCTCCCTGTTAGTCTCTTGTCCAGTGATTCCATAAAAGACGGGAAAACTTCTGTTACGGAGGCAAAGATTCAACCTCTGTATGAGGAACAGGAGGTTTCTGTTGATCTCGATGGAGACGGTAATAAGGAGACTGTGAAAATCTCCAAGCAGACCGATTCTCAGACCGGAACGACCTCTCTTTTTGCAGAGACTGGGAGTGCGTCTGCATTTCTTCTGTCAAACGGGGAAGAGACAACCGATGATCTCAACAATCCGAAATGTTGGCTGATCCAGACAAAGGACAATCGCAGTTATCTCTATATTGAGACGAAGGAGGCGAATGATTTTCGCAGTCTCCACATCTTTGATTTAAGCACAAAGGGAATTACTTACTGCGGAACCTCGGATGATTCGTTTTATGATTCCGTCATGACAGACCCGGACAACTTCATTCTGTTCCGCCGGTCTGATATGCTCAGCACATACAGCATTTTCCGTCACTATAAGATCGGGGAGGATGGAATGCCACAACCGCGCTCTGACGATTTTACTGTATCGGGCACTTATCTGGCTGATGAGATCGTGCCGACTCTGACGACAAAGCAGGAGGTTCCGGTCTGGATTGACGGAAAACAGGAGAAACTTCCGAAAGGAACGGCACTCAAGTTGAAAGCAACAGATGATTCGACTTATGTCACCGCAGAGACCGCAGATGGAAAGACCTGTCAGATCCGTCTTGATACGAACGAAGAGAATGTTTATCCTCGAACCATCGATGGAATTCCGGAGGATGAGTGTTTTGATGGGCTTCAGTACGCGGGATAATCCGTCTGTCGCGTGCAAATGTATACCAGATACAGAAAATGTCGTTTTGTGGCGGACAAGTGTATTTTTATCGCGAATAAGGCTTGATTTTTTTACCAATATGAGATAGGATAATCAAGAATTGATTTCAGCTTCGACGTGGAGGCTCAAGGCTCCCCCGGCGCCGTCGCTGTACGAACAAGGAGAGAAGGAGACTTTACAATTATGGAAAAGAAATTGAGAGTCGGCGTACTTGGCGCCACTGGAATGGTAGGACAGAGATTTATCTCTTTACTGGAGAATCATCCTTGGTATGAGGTAGTGACCGTTGCTGCAAGCCCGCGTTCCGCAGGTAAGACCTACGAGGAGGCAGTAGGTGGACGTTGGAAAATGGATACCCCGATGCCAGAGGGTGTCAAGAAGCTGGTTGTCATGAACGTGAATGAAGTAGAGAAAGTTGCTTCCAGCGTAGATTTCGTATTCAGTGCCGTTGATATGACGAAGGATGAGATTCGCGCTATCGAGGAGGCTTATGCAAAGACTGAGACTCCGGTTGTTTCCAACAACAGCGCACATCGCTGGACTCCGGATGTTCCGATGGTAGTTCCGGAGATCAACCCGGAGCATTTCAAGGTGATCGAGTTCCAGAAGAAGCGTCTGGGAACCAAGCGTGGATTTATCGCAGTAAAGCCGAACTGCTCGATTCAGAGCTACGCTCCGGTTCTGACTGCATGGAAAGAGTTTGAGCCGTATGAGGTAGTTGCTACGACCTATCAGGCAATTTCCGGTGCAGGTAAGACCTTCAAGGATTGGCCGGAGATGGTTGGCAACATCATCCCGTACATCGGTGGTGAGGAAGAGAAGAGTGAGCAGGAGCCGTTGAGAATCTGGGGTAAAATCGAGGATGGCGTGATTGTAAAGGCTCAGGAGCCGAAGATCACCTGTCAGTGCATCCGTGTTCCGGTTCTGAATGGTCATACCGCTGCCGTATTTGTAAAATTCAGAAAGAACCCGACGAAAGAACAGCTGATCGAGAAGCTCGTAAACTTCAGCGGACTTCCGCAGGAGCTGAAACTTCCGAGCGCACCGGCACAGTTCATCCAGTACCTCGAGGAGGATAACCGTCCGCAGGTATCTCTGGATGTAAACTTCGAGCATGGCATGGGAATCTCTGTTGGTCGTCTGAGAGAGGACAGCGTCTATGACTGGAAGTTCGTAGGTCTCTCCCACAACACCGTTCGCGGTGCAGCAGGTGGAGCTGTTCTGTGTGCAGAGCTTCTGACCGCTCAGGGTTATATCTCTGCAAAATAAAACGAAAATCGCTTAAATAATCATTTCCATTTTGTACAAAGTCATTTCGTACAAAAATAAGAAAAATGGCTCTATGTCAACCGCCGAGGGGATTCTTTGAAATCCTGCCAAGGCGTTGATGCAGAGCCATTTTGCTCGTATGAGCTAAAAATCTCAAACTGCGCTTAAAATTGAAAAAAAGAAAAAGAGAAAAAAGATAGAAAAAAGAAACATAACGAATAAAAAAGAGTAAGAATTAAAAAAGAAAAAGAGTCCGGAAAAAATCGTCAAAGACAGGTGCATGTGTTATAATAAGAGTGAATGAAAAAATGTCTGTACATGTCTGTATGACAGACAACAAACAGAAAAATCCTTAAAGGGGAAAGGTAGATCAATCATATGGCTTGGAAAAAAGAATTATTTGGGGAACTGGAAAACGGAGCGCAGGTGTATAAGTATACGCTGACAAATGAACATGGCATATCCGCTTCCTTCACGGATCTCGGTGGAATCTGGCTGGAGATGAAGACATTCGATCGCAATGGAAAGATCGATGACGTTCTCTTAGGCTATGACAGCGTGGATACCTGTCTGCACGAGGGTGGTCATCTTGGTGAGATTGTGGGAAGAAATGCAAACCGCATCGGCGGAGCAACTTTTACCCTCAATGGAATGACGTATGCACTTGTGATCAATTCCGGCACGAAGAACAACCTGCACAGCGGACCGGATTATTACCGCGACCGTCTCTGGGATGCAGAGGTGGAGGAGACGGGGCTTGGCACAAAGATCACATTCTCCCTGTTCAGCCCGGACGGAGACCAGAATTACCCGGGAAATGCACAGATTGCAGTCAGTTACACCCTGACTCCGGATGACAGTGTCAAAATTGACTATCAGATGACTGCAGATGAGGACACGATCGCAAACTTCACGAATCATGCATATTTCAACCTCCGTGGACACAAGTCCGGAACCATCGAGGATCAGCAGGTCTGGATTGACGCAGACACCTTCACGATCACAGATGCCGAGTCGATTCCGACAGGAGAGCTTGTTCCGGTAGCGGGAACACCGATGGATTTCACCACAATGAAGGAGATTGGTCGCGATATCGATTCTGATTATGAGCCATTAAATCAGGCTAAGGGTTATGATCACAACTGGGCACTCAATCATGAAAAAGGCGATCTGGCATTGTCCGCAAAGGCATACGATCCGAAGAGCGGACGCACGATGGACGTGTACACCGATCTTCCGGGTATCCAGTTCTACACAGCAAACTCTCTGCATTCTTCCCGCGGAAAAGATGGTGCTGAGTATGGAGCGAGATCCGCTTACTGCTTTGAGACCCAGTATTTCCCGGACGCAATCAACAAACCGCAGTTTGATTCTCCTGTCTTAAAAGTTGGGGAGGAGTATCACACCACGACAATCTACCACTTCGGAGTAGAAAAATACTAGAAAAGTAAAACTGTAAAACAGCACCATCAGAAAAGACACCAAGATCCAACGAAATATATGAAGAAACACAAAGAACGGGGACAATTTCATAAAAAAACCGCTTAACAGCCATAGTTTCTCAGCAGGGTGAAAATCTCTTCTGCATTTTCAATTTTTATGGTAGAATCGGAAATCAGAAAGGAATAGCATAATAATGAAAAAATTAAAGAATTGGCTGGAAGGCGGTATGCATAAGGAACAAAACGGCGGACTCGAGATCCTGAAATACATCGGTCCGGGTCTGCTTGTGACAGTCGGTTTTATTGATCCCGGAAACTGGGCTTCCAATGTCGCTGCCGGAGCGGATTACGGCTACGCACTTTTGTGGATGGTTACGCTGTCGACAATCATGCTGATCATCTTACAGCACAATGCCGCTCATCTTGGAATTGTCACGGGACTTTGCATGGCGGAGAGCGCCACGAAATATCTTCCGAAATGGTTGGGGCGATTTGCTCTTTTGACCGGATTGATGGCAACGACGGCAACGATTCTTGCCGAGATTCTCGGCGGAGCGATTGCGCTGTCCATGCTGTTTTCTATTCCTGTAAAACTTGGATCGGTGCTGATGACGGCAGTTTCGATGGGACTGCTTCTGACAAACTCCTACCGAAAGCTGGAGCGATGGATCATCGGATTTGTTTCTCTGATCGGTCTTGCGTTCCTGATTGAGATTCTGATGGTAAAAGTTGACTGGCCGGAGGCTGCGCGCGCCTGGGTTGTTCCGTCTGTGCCGACGGGTTCGATGCCGGTAATCATGAGTGTGCTCGGCGCAGTCGTGATGCCACACAACCTGTTCCTCCACTCGGAAGTCATTCAGAGTCGTCAGTGGAATGTACAGGAGGAGGCTGTGATTCGAAAACAGCTCAAGTACGAGTTTCTTGATACGCTACTCTCAATGGGAATCGGCTGGGCAATCAACAGTGCAATGCTGATCGTCGCCGCATCCACGTTTTTTCAGGCAGGTGAGCAGGTGAGTGAACTCGAACAGGCAGCAAAAATGCTGACCCCGTTGATTGGTCCCTCCGCCTCCGTGATTTTCGCAGTCGCCCTCTTGATGGCGGGAATCAGTTCTTCTGTGACAGCCGGAATGGCGGGCGGAAGTATCACTGCCGGAATTTTCGAGGAACCTTATGACATTCGAGACCGACACAGCAGACTCGGCATCATCGTTCTGTTTCTTTTGTCTCTCGCGATCATTTTCTTTATCAAAGATCCTTTTACGGGACTTGTATACAGCCAGATGTTTTTGTCGATGCAACTTCCGATCACGATTATTTTGCTGGTCTATCTGACCTCATCAAAGAAAGTTATGGGGAAATTTGCAAACAGTCGCCTTGATCTTTTTCTGCTTGTCCTGATCGGTGTGACAGTGATTGGATTAAACATCTGTCTTCTGGTTACAGGGTTTTGATTTAAGTCAACATTCGCGAAAGACTGGACCTGGCGCATGAGAGAGCGTGAAAGACAAAGAGAGACAAAATTTGGCAAAACGTAAAGACTTAGCAAAGAGTTAGATTGGTAGATTAGATACGTTACATTTAGAAAAGAGGAGAAGCCCCGGGCATAAAATCCCGGAGCCTCTCTTTTTTGATCCTTTTATTTTCTGTCTTCGTTTTTCTGAAATCTCTTTTTGGGATTTCTTCGGATCTTTTAAGAGTTTTTTACTCTTATTTGCTTACTTGCCGGCCATCTGTTTTTCCTGCGCCTCGATCATCTTTTTCACCATATATCCGCCGACAGAACCATTCTGAGCGGAGGTTAAGTTTCCGTTGTAACCGTTGGTCAGCGGAACACCCAGCTCACCGGCTACTTCCATCTTGAAACGATCCAGTGCCTCTTTTGCCTCCGGTACCTCTGCTCTGTTAGAAGATTTTCCTGCCATAAATATGGCCTCCTTTCCATTTTGCCTGCCACATAGCAGGCGAATGGAAATTCTTCTGCTCTGTGACTGGTTGGTGTTTGGTTACGATGTTAGTATGTGTTTCAAAAGGAATCTTACACTAGCATCTTCTGCGTAATTTGTCAGAAACTTGAAAAATCCTCCCTGAAATCCGAAATATGTAACCGAAAATCTAAAAAACTTAAAGAATTCTTGTAAACACATCCTAAGCCGTGAAAACCATGTTCAAAGAAAAAAACAACTTGTGTATTGGAAAATTTCCCTATATAATGGTACATGAAAATTTGTCGAAGTGAAGAAAACAAGAACAGAAATCGAGGAGAAGAGAAGCAATGCGAGTGATTGCCGGAAGCGCAAGACGCGTTTCTTTAAAAACACTGGAGGGGATGAATACAAGACCTACCCAGGATCGAATCAAAGAGACTCTTTTTAATATGCTCCAGTATGATTTGGCAGACTGCACATTTTTGGATCTGTTTGCCGGAAGTGGTGGAATCGGAATTGAGGCGCTCAGCCGTGGCGCAAAGACAGCGGTATTTGTGGAACAAAATGCTGATGCGGTACAGATTGTGCGGGAAAATCTGAAGGCAACCCGTCTTGAGGACCGCGCAGTTGTGATGCACACGGACGCTCTGACTGCCCTGAAACGTTTAGAAGGAAAGTATCGATTTGATTATATTTTTATGGACCCGCCTTACAATCACGAGTTAGAGCGACAGATGCTCGAATATCTGACAGGTTCTGAGCTGATTGACAAGCAGAGCACGATTATCATCGAGGCCTCTCTTGAGACTTCCTTCGACTATCTGGAATCGCTTGGATTTGTTCTGGAGAAAAATAAAACATATAAGACAAACAAACATATGTTTGTCTATCGAGGAGAATGAAATGGCAACAGCAGTTTATCCGGGCAGTTTTGATCCGGTTACCCTTGGACATTTAGACATTATCGAGCGCACAGCAAAGATGATGGACCATGTAATCATTGGAGTTTTGCAGAATAATTCAAAAACTCCGTTGTTTTCTGTTGAGGAACGTGTTAATATGTTAAGGAGTGTAACTTCCCATCTGGACAATGTGGAAGTCATGTCGTTTGACGGGCTTCTTGTTGACTTTGTCCATCAGAATCACGCGAACGTGATTGTCAGAGGGCTCAGAGCGATTACAGATTTTGAGTACGAGCTTCAGATGGCACAGACAAACCGGGTCATCGCCGGAGATATTGATACGATCTTTTTGACAACCAATCTGAAATATTCCTATTTAAGTTCCAGCATTGTGAAGGAGATTGCGGGATACGGTGGCGACATCGATGCCTTTCTTCATCCGATGGTGGCAGAGCGGACACGGGAGAAGTTCAGAGAGCGGATGACTGCGGATAAGCACCAATAGCAATATACGGTACGGTAAGGAGATAATTTATCATGAGCAGAATTGAACAGTTAATTGGGGAAATTGAAGAATATATTGACAGCTGTAAATTTCAGCCTCTGTCCAGCACGAAGATTCTGGTAAACAAAGAGGAGTTGGAGGAGCTTTTAGTGGAACTGCGCCTTCGCATTCCGGATGAGATCAAGCAGTATCAGAAGATCATCAGCAATCAGGAAGCAATCATCAACGAGGCACATACCCAGGCAAATGCGATCCTTGCAGATGCAACCGCTCAGACCAATGAGCTGGTAAACGAGCATGAGATCATGCAGAAGGCATATGCAGAGGCAAATCGTGTTGTTGAGGAAGCTCAGCAGCAGGCTCAGGCAATCGTGGACAGCGCAGCTGTTGATGCAAACAGCATTCGTCAGGGCGCAATTGACTACACCGACGATATGCTCAGAAGTCTTCAGACGATCATGAGTCATACGATGGAGGAGTCCAGAAGACATCTTGAGGCATTCAACGCCTCCTTGCAGTCCACCTATGACATTGTTACAGCAAACCGCAATGAGCTCTCTGCAGGAGTATCCAATGCACCCGTTGCAGAAGAGCAGGCACAGCCGGTAGCACCCGCTCCAGCTCAGGAAGCAACCACAGAAGAAAAATAAGAGTTCCCGTTGCGAGCAAGGCATGAAGTGCCTTCCACAGGATATAATGCCGGATGGATAATCCGGCATTTTTTTGCTTGACAAGAAGAACACTGCGCGTCTGAAAAATTCCCGATCCGCCACCAAGGGCGACACAGCCGGTCACGAGAATCAGGCAAAGTGTTTTCTTTTCCGAAAAAGCAGAGCAGAGAAGAGGAATTCCGGTCGTGATTTCTGCGATTCCGCCAAGGATTGCCTTGATCGATGGAGAAAAGCAGGGAATTGTCTGTACCCATTTGGCGAGAATCGAAAACAGCATGATCCATCCGCCGATCAGAACCATCGTGTGAGCCGTGGAAAAGATCGCATCTTCCACGGAGACACCGGAAGCACCGGAAGTATCAGAGGAAGGTTTCCGGTATTCCTGAAGGTATTCCTGAAGATTTTGGGATTTTTGAGAATCTTGAGAATCCTGCTTTTCAAACCTTTCAAACTGGTAGAAATGTCTCGCCAGAAATGAGAGAGGAATCACTGGAAGATACAGGCACAGAGGAATCAACCACGGAGAGTGTGAAAAAGACGACGGGGACGGAAGATATGAGGACGAGGGCAGTTGGGCGTGCTCAAACACACGGATCACCTGCCTGTTTACAAATCCGAGCAGAAACATCGGGCTTGGATGGTTTGCCGTTGCAAGCAGACATCTCGCCTCAGCAAGAGAGAGTTCTTTGTTTTTGAGCTTTTCTGCACAGAGCCTTGCGCCGAGAGGATAACCACAGAGAAGACCGCAGAGAAGGACATAGGCTCCCGGCTCGGAAAATCCGAGAAGTCCATGAATCAACGGATAAAATGGTCGAATCAGAAGACGTTCCGCTCCGAGGACAGAAATCATTCTTGTGCAGATCATAAACGGGGCAAGCGTCGGAAGCACGACGTTAAACCAGAGCAAAAGTCCGGCAGCGGCGCCCTCAACGGCGAGTGCCGGAAAGGCAAGAAGCAGACCGAGAATGAGAATGGAGAGGTAGGACAGCATCCGATTCCTTCTTTTTACGTTCTCTCTACTGATATATGCTAAATTTTGTGGATCATGATGGATTGTGATCATGGATCAAAAAAACGAAAAATGAGGAGAAATAAATGAATTTACCACAGCATTTTTTAGATGAGATGAAAACTCTCCTCGGAGAGGATTACGAGGCATGGCTTTCCTCCTACGAGCAAACCCCGCATCAGGGTCTGCGAATCAACCGCACAAAGACAACCGCCGAACATTGGTCCGAGATCAGTCCGTTTGAGGGCTGTGAACCGGTGGCCTGGACGGACAATGGATTTTACTATCCGGATGAACTGCGCCCTGCCAGACATCCATACTATTTTGCGGGTCTTTACTATCTGCAAGAGCCGAGCGCGATGACTCCGGTACAGATTTTGGCACCAAAACCGGGAGACCGCGTTCTCGATCTGTGTGCCGCTCCGGGTGGAAAGAGCACCGAACTTGGTGCTCGTCTTGCCGGGGAGGGACTTCTCGTCTCAAACGACATCAGTAATTCGCGTGCGAAAGCACTTTTAAAGAATCTGGAGCTTTTTGGAATCCCGAATATCTGTGTTGTCAGCGATCCGCCGGAACGTCTTGCCAAAAATTTCGGAGAATTCTTTGATCGGATTCTCGTGGATGCTCCGTGCTCAGGAGAGGGAATGTTTCGCAAAGATCCGGATCTGATCCGATCCTGGGAGGAGCGCGGACCGGAAGACTATGCGCCGATCCAGAAAGAGATTCTCTCACAGGCAGTCCGGATGCTTAAGCCGGGTGGTTTTCTTCTCTACTCGACCTGTACCTTTGCGCAAATCGAGGATGAGGAGGTAATCCATTGGCTTCTTGCAGAGTTTCCGGAACTAGAGCTGGTTCCGATCCCGCTCTGGGACGGTGCAGTCGGCGGAATGGATGGAGAGCCGGTTGTTCGCCTGTTCCCGCACAAGATTCGCGGAGAAGGGCATTTTCTGGCATTACTTCAAAAGAAGCATGCACAGGAGAGCAAAGCTGAATCCGCAGAAGAATCTGAATCCGGGGCAGTATTAGCGGAAGCAGTGGAAGCAGAGAAAGCAGTCGCGAATCAGCAGAATCAGAATCGGAAAAAGAAAAATAAAGCGATACCCCGGAAGAATCCGTACGAGAAAGAGATCAAGTCCATGGAGAAGGAGAGTGATTTTCTCGAATGGGAAAAACAGTGCGCAGAGCCGTTTGATCGCAGTCGCATGATGATCAAAAACAACTGCGTTTATCTGCTTCCGGAGACATTTGACCCGTCTTGGAATCTTCGCTATCTCCGCACCGGACTTCTGCTTGGTGAGTGGAAGGGAAAGCGTTTTGAGCCGTCACAGGCTGTCGCAATGGCGATGAAGGCTTCGGACTTCTGCCAGACGCTGAATCTTTCCTGCGAGGATGATCGTGTGATCCGTTATCTGAAGGGTGAGACGATTGCGCTTGAGGAAAACGAGATAAAATGGAAAAAGGGTTGGGTGCTTGTCTGTGTCGACGATTACCCTCTCGGCTGGGCAAAATACGCAGGTGGATCTTTAAAGAACAAATATTATCCGGGATGGCGTTGGCAGTAAAGGGAATGAAACGCACTTAAATGCAGTATAAAGCTCGATCGCAACTGGAACCGGGCAATCGCAACTTAGAAATGGAGAAGGAAATATATGGCAAAACCGATTCGGCTGGATAAATTTCTGGCAGATATGAACAAGGGAAGTCGCAGTCAGATTCGAGAAGCAGGAAAAAAAGGACGAATTCAGATCAATGGACAGACAGAGAAGAAGACGGACCGCAAAATTGATCCGGATCGCGACGAGGTCACATTTGACGGAGAGAAAATTCTGTATCACGCATATGAGTATTATATGCTCTATAAACCGCAGGGAGTCATTTCTGCGACGGAAGATGGCCGACACAAGACTGTCATTGACCTGTTGAGCGGGGAGAATCGCAGAGATCTGTTTCCGGTCGGCAGACTCGACATCGACACGGAGGGACTTCTGCTTCTGACAAATGATGGAGATCTCACGCATCGCCTTCTTGCTCCCGGAAAACATGTCGACAAGCAGTATTATGCGAAGATCTCCGGCGTGCTCCCGGCGAATGCGAAAGAGCAGATGGCAAAGGGAATGACATTGGAGGACGGGACGGAGGTAAAACCGGGACGACTGGAAATCCTTCATCTGGCACAGGATTCTTCATCCCTTTCTGAAGTCCTGCTGACGATTCAGGAGGGAAAATTCCATCAGGTGAAGCGAATGTTTGAAGTGCTCGGATGTCGGGTAGAATATTTAAAACGCCTCTCAATGGGAAGTTTGAAGCTGGATGAGACGCTGACTCCGGGAGAGTATCGACGCCTGACCGCCGAGGAAATCTCCGCGCTTCAACAGCATGGAATTGCGACCACCGAAAATACAATCACCGCAGATATAACCATCACAAATACGATTACGGAAAATTCCGAAACAAATTTGAATGGTCAAAGAATTATGGAAAAGGTAAATACAAAGAAAGCAGTTTTGTTTGATCTTGACGGAACGCTTGTGGATTCGATGTGGATGTGGCATCAGATTGACATCGAATATCTCTCCGGTTTCGGACTGGAATGTCCGCCAGACCTTGAAAAAGTGATCGAGGGCATGAGTTTTTCAGAGACAGCTGTCTATTTCAAGGAACGGTTTCAGCTTCCGAAGTCTCTCGATGAGATCAAGCAGGCATGGGTAGAGATGAGTCTGGAAAAATACCGCTCCCAGGTTCCATTAAAGAAAGGTGCGAGAAGATTTCTCGAATACTTAAAGGAACACGGAATCCTTGCGGGAATTGCGACGAGCAACGGACAGGCGATGGTGGAAGCGGTTCTGGAATCTTTGGAAATTCGCCCCTATTTTCAGGTTGTCGCAACTGCATGTGAAGTCGCAAACGGCAAACCGGCTCCGGATATCTATCTGGAGGTTGCAAAGCGTCTTGGAGTAGAACCTGCTTCCTGTATGGTGTTTGAGGATGTTCCGGCGGGAATTCAGGCAGGAAAATCTGCGGGAATGGAGGTTTGTGCCGTGGAGGATGACTTTTCCGTAAAAATGAGAGCGGAGAAAGAACAGCTTGCAGACTACTTTATCGAGGACTATGAGGAACTTTTCACCGAAATTTGAAAAATTTGAAAATCGAGAAAGGACAGATGAGTACATGAAAAACAACTCAAAACCGATTGCGATTGTGACAGGGGCTTCCTCTGGAATGGGGCGGGAAGCGGTGATTCAGCTGGCAGACCGTTTTGGAGAGAAATTCTCGGAGATCTGGGTGATTGCGAGACGGAGAGAACGACTCGAACAACTTCAAAGTCAGGTGCCTGTGCCCCTGCACATCCTACCTCTTGATCTTCAAAATACGGATGATCGGACTTTGTTTGAGCGAGAGCTTGAGGCACACCGTCCACAGGTTCGCATGCTGATCAATTCCGCGGGATTTGGAAAAATCGGAAAGATCGGGGAGCTTGATCTTGAGAGTGAGACAGGGATGATTCAGTTGAATGTGGAAGCACTCTGCGCAGTCACGCATATGGTACTCCCGTATATGCCATTCAACAGCCGGATTATTCAGTTTGCATCGTCGGCGTCCTTTCTTCCCCAACCGGGATTTGCGATCTACTCGGCGACAAAATCCTTTGTCCTCAGTTACAGCCGGGCACTGCGCGAGGAACTGCGTGAACGGGGAATCTCAGTGACCGCAGTTTGCCCCGGACCGGTTAAAACCGAGTTCTTTGATATTGCGGAGATGACAGGAAAGATCCCACTCTACAAGCGTCTTACGATGGCAGACCCGCGCAAGGTCGTGCGTTTTGCCCTGCGTGACAGCATGATGGGAAAAGCGATTTCCATTTATGGTCCGTGGATGAAGGCATTCTTTGTACTGTGCAAGGTTCTCCCCCATTCATGGATTCTTGCACTTATGCGACATCTCTGAGTTTAAAAGATACATAAGAAAACGAAACGAAAAAAGCATAAGAAACGGATTAGATTTACAAGGTTAGAAAGGATGAAAGAGATTGAGACAAAAGAAGAAAGAAAAAGGAGAGTACGGATACCGCACAACAAACCGGCGGATGCGCCTCATGATTACCGGGATTTTGCTTCTCGCTATTCTTGCCCAACTTTTCGCACGTCATTTTGCGAGTGAGCAGGCGACAAAAAATGTCTTGACCGTGATGGCGATTCTGACGGTTCTTCCGATGGCAAACATGGCGTCCCCGCTTCTCGCATCTTGGAATTACCGGACTCCAGGTGAGACATTTCACCAGAAGCTTGTGCCATATGAGAAGAAAACCCTGCTTCTGTATGATCTGATTGTGACAACAAAAGAGTACGTTCTGCCGTTTGACGCGGTGATTGTGCATCCGGCAGGAATCTATGCTTACTGTCCGAAGAAAAATCTCAAGACAGCAAAGGCAGAGCAGGCGGTTTCCGATTTGCTTCGCGCAAACAAGATGATGCTGAGTTTTAAGATTATTTCGGACGAGCATGGATTCTTTAAGCGTCTCGAAAGTCTCAAACCGGCGGATTCCTACGAGGATGATGGAAGTGTGGAGTATGCATCCCGTCTGCTGAAAAATCTTTCCATGTAAAGGAAAGCTAACAGAAAGAAGAAAGACAAAGAAAAAAGAACGCAGAGAAGAAAAGTAACGAAACGGAAACATTACGGCCAAACGAAAGACTTAACGAAAGGATTTCATTTATTATGAAGGAAATTCATGTTAGCGCAAATGAGGCAGGTCAGCGTCTCGACAAACTGCTGGCGAAATATCTGAATCTTGCAGGAAAAAGTTTTCTTTATAAGATGATGCGCAAGAAAAACATTACCCTAAACGGAAAGAAATGTACCGGAGCAGAAAAACTTGAGCAGGGCGATCTTGTCCGCCTGTTTCTCGCAGATGAGACGATCGAAAAGTTTTCTGATGTAAAGATACAGAGAGTAGTCAAGAAAAAATTGGATATTATTTATGAGGACTCGAATATCCTGCTGATCAACAAGCCGTCGGGGATGCTCTCCCAGAAGGCAAAGGAAACCGATGAATCCCTTGTGGAATATCTGATTGACTATCTGCTTGATTCCGGTCAGCTCACAAAAGACCAGCTTCGCAGTTTTCGCCCGTCGATCTGCAATCGCCTTGACCGCAACACGAGTGGTCTTGTAGCCGGAGGAAAGTCTCTCGCAGGTCTTCAGATGCTCTCTGCGATGTTTAAGGATCGCTCCCTGCATAAGTATTATCTGTGTGCGGTAAAAGGAAGCGTGAGGGAGCGTCAGCACATCAGCGGTTGGCTCTATAAAAACGAGAAGACGAATCAGGTGACCATTTTTGAGAAGGAACACAAGGATGCTCTGCCGATCCAGACTGAATATGTTCCGGTCGGGGAGGCGAATGGCTATACTCTCCTGAAAGTTACCCTGATCACCGGTCGTACCCATCAGATCCGTGCGCATCTCGCATCGATCGGTCATCCGCTTGTCGGGGATTACAAGTACGGCAACCCCGCAGTCAATGAGGAGGCGAAGAAGCGTTTCCATATTACTTCCCAGATGCTTCACTCGTTTGAGATGGAATTTCCGAAACATTTGGATGAGCCATTTTCTTATCTGGAGGGCAAGCGCGTGTTTGCACCGGCTCCGAAGCCATTTGTTGCGTTGTTCGGTCAGGAATTATTAGAAACCTGTATGGAAGAGGCTTAAAATAAGCAGAAAAGTAGAGTAGAAGGAGGCTTAAAACGGCATGGGAACCTGGAAGAGTCGTGGACTGCGGGGATCGATTCTTGAGGATATGATCAACCGCACAAATGATCTTTACCGTGAAAAGCATCTGGCGCTGATTCAGAAGATTCCGACGCCGATCACGCCGATCAACATCGATAAATCCTCGCGTCACATCACACTCGCATACTTTGACCAGAAGAGTACGGTCGACTATATCGGAGCCGTTCAGGGAATTCCGATCTGTTTCGATGCAAAAGAGTGCGCTGTCCGCACATTTCCACTTGCAAATGTCCACCCGCATCAGGTAGCATTCATGGAGGATTTTGAACGGCAGGGAGGGATCGCTTTTCTCATTCTTTATTTTAAGTCTGAGGAAGAACTCTACTACCTTCCTCTGCGCGATTTAAAACGTTTCTGGGAGCGCATGCAAAATGGCGGGCGAAAGAGTTTTACATACGACGAGATTGACCATCAGTTTCGTATTTATGCAAAGAAGGAATTTCTTGTTCACTATCTCGAGGTGATTCAGCTTGATCTCGACTGGCGCGATGCGAAGGAACATGAACACATATCCGGAAAAATCGGGTGACTCAACCCGAAACTCAAGGAAAAACTCAATGTGAGGAAACGATAATGAGAAAATAATGGTATAGAAATAGAAACGGAAGAGGAGATGAGAGACAACAATGGTATTCTCAATTGTAAAACAGTCTGTGGATATCCGGCTTCGACTTGCGCTTGAGAAAACTCCGAAGCTGAGTGCGGATACCGAGTGCGCCGTGTCGATCGGGATGCTTGCAAAAATGGCAGGTCTTGCAATCCCGGAGAGAAAAGAGAAGTTAGAAGAGATGGTTGCAGACCTCAAAAAACAGACGGAGACGCTGGCAAATCCTTCTGTTATCACCCAGACCGCCCAGTCAGGTGACCGGATGCAGCGATTAAAAGAAATCCTGTTTGCCTATGAGCCAAAGGGCGGGATGGATGACGAGAAGTATGAGCTTGTTCGGTACGGGTATGAGCAGGAATAAAGTTCAAGTCGACGAAAGCAGAGAATTGGCGCGTGATTCTGAGTGATAAAAAGAATGTGCCCTGGCACATTCTCGCGCCGAGGCGCGGTTGCTTCGGCAACCATCTTCCCCTGCGCCGAGTGCGCATCCTCGCGGAGCGTTTTTGTATGATAGGACGCAATTTCCTATCATATAAAAAAGGTCATGGAACCTGTGAAATCGGAAATCAAAATTGACATCGGATCACAATATCCATGACCTTTTTTATATTCTTAATACTATTTTACGATTTCTTTTTTTGGTTTTTCTTGTTGTCCTACCATGCAATCAGCTCATAGCCGGTCTCCGTTACGAGAACCTGAATCTCCCACTGAGCAGACGGGCTTCCGTCGTCGGTGCGGATCGTCCAACCATTCGAGTCGTCCTCGTAAATGTCGGCGCGTCCGAGGTTGATCATCGGCTCGATCGTGAACATCATACCCGGAGCCATCACCATCTCCGTGCCCTTCTTCGTCACAAAGCTCACCCACGGCTCCTCATGGAAGTCGACACCGACTCCGTGACCACCGATCTCACGGACAACGCTGTAACCATTCTCTTTTGCGTAGTCATTGACTGCCTGACCGACATCACCGAGATAACCCCACGGTTTTACCTGCGCAAGTCCACGCATTACCGCTTCCTTTGTCACCGCAACGAGTTTGCGCTTCTCATCGGAGACATTTCCGATGCAGAACATGCGGGAAGCATCGGCATAGAAGCCGTGATAATTGGTCGTACAGTCAACATTGATGATGTCACCGTCTTTCAGAACAACATCCGGGGAGGGAATTCCATGGCAGACTTCCTCGTTGATCGATGTGCAGACACTCTTCGGGAATCCCTCGAAGTTCAGCGGAGCCGGGATCGCACCGCGTTTTGTCGTTTCCTCGTAAACCCAGCGGTCGATATCCTCGGTCGTGATGCCGGCACGGATATGCTCAGCGACATAATCGAGAACTGCGATATTGATTGCTGCGCTCTCTTTGATCTTTTCAACCTGCTCCGGAGTCTTGATCATATTATGGCTCGGCACCTGATGACCACCCATCTTTAAAAGATTCAAATGGCTGTCAAACTCGAGATGACAGTTCTTATATTTCTTTCCGCTTCCACACCAGCATGGATCATTTCTTCCAATTATCTTCAAAACACTCATCCTTTCCCCGATCGATGATACGTTTGCCCTTCCATTGATACGGAACTATCTTATTATTACATATCCATCGATCTCTGATTTCATTTTGATCATTTAACAGCATTATAGCACATTTTCTAAGGTGTGTGTAAAAACTTTTTGTCTACGTACAAAGGCGAACAAGAATGAACGGACATCTTTTCAATAATAGTAGACGAATCCTCCGAAATGTGAAATAATAGATAGGATATAAAGTACCGAAAAAGTACAATACAAGTACAAGTAGGAAAGACAGGAGGCTAAAAACGTATGGAACACAAACGAATCATTCAGGTAGACGAGAAGGTACCGTTTAATCTGTTGCTTCCGCTGAGCATCCAGCACATGTTTGCGATGTTCGGAGCATCAGTTTTAGTACCTTTTCTCTTCGGAATCAACCCGGCAATCGTTCTCTTGATGAACGGTTGCGGAACGCTGATCTTTATGATGGTGACAAAAGGAAAAGCACCGGCATATTTGGGATCTAGCTTTGCTTTCCTCGCACCGGCGAGCATTGTTATCAGCAAATTTGGCTATCCGTATGCACTCGGCGGTTTCGTCGCAGTCGGATTCTGCGGATGCATTCTTTCTCTGATCATCTACAAATTTGGTACAAAATGGATTGATGTCGTACTTCCGCCGGCAGCAATGGGACCTGTCGTTGCACTGATCGGTCTGGAGCTTTCCTCCTCCGCTGCAAGCAATGCCGGTCTTCTCGATGAGACGATCAATCCAAGCAATGTCATTGTTTTCTTCGTCACCCTTGGATTCGCGGTATTTGGTTCAGTTCTCTTCCGCGGATTTCTCTCTGTTATCCCGATTCTGATTGCCGTTATCGCAGGATATCTTGCAGCGGTAGCATGTGGAATTGTAAGTTTTGAGGAAGTCGCACAGGCATCCTGGATTGCACTTCCGAATTTCACTGCACCAAAATTCAATCTGGAAGCCATCCTGATCATTCTTCCGGTTATTCTCGTCATTGCATCTGAACATATCGGTCATCAGGTTGTCACAAGTAAAATCATCGGCAGAGACCTCTTAAAAGATCCGGGTCTTCATCGCAGTCTGTTCGGAGATAATTTCTCCACGATGATTTCCGGTATGCTTGGTTCTGTGCCTACAACCACTTACGGAGAGAACATCGGTGTCATGGCAATGACAGGCGTATACAGTGTCCGCGTCATCGCAGGTGCAGCGGTTCTTTCAATCATCTGCTCCTTCATCGGAAAGCTGTCTGCACTGATCAGCACGATTCCGGGACCGGTTATCGGTGGAATCTCATTTCTGCTCTATGGAATGATCGGAACCTCCGGCCTTCGTATTCTCGTTGATTCCAAGGTGGATTTCGCAAAGTCCCGCAATCAGGCTCTGACCTCCGTTATCTTTGTAACCGGTCTTTCCGGGATTGCGGTCAACATCGGCAACATCCAGTTAAAGGGAATGGTTCTGGCATGTATCGTCGGAATGGCAATGAGTCTGGCATTCTATGTTCTGGATCGTTTCCATCTGACAAACGACTAAAGAAATGGGAACTCTGGTCGGATAACTTTTTCCAATTTGTTGAAAATACAGTTGACAACTGTCCATTCTTACCATATAATAGCAACAACACGTTACTATATTATCACTGTACCATACGAAAGTGTTCTGTGCGTGCCACAGGACACTTTTTCATTTGATCGAGATCCATGAATCGAGATGTATCGTGAATTTAATGACTAATATACACCGTGAGCGTCGACTTGAATCAAAAAGGAATCGGGAGGACATGAGGACATTATGAATAATCAGTTACTGCATACCCCGGATGGTGTCCGGGATATTTACGGAGACGAATGTGCGAGAAAACTTGCTGTACAGGAGCAGATTAAAAATGTGTTTCATCTGTATGGCTATCAGAATATCGAGACCCCGGCATTTGAGTTTTTTGATATTTTCAAGGCGGAGCGCGGAAGTGTCGACAGTCGGGAAATGTATAAGTTCTTCGACCGTGAGAACAATACGCTCGTTCTCCGACCGGATATCACCCCGTCAATCGCGCGCTGTGTAGCGAAGTATTTCATGGACGAACAGCTCCCTTTGCGTCTGTGCTACCTTGGCTCTACGTTCCAGAACAGCACAAGCTACCGCGGAAGACTCAAGGAGGCAACGCAGACCGGCGTGGAGATGATCGGAGATGACCTGATCGATGCAGATGCCGAGATGATTGCGATCGCAATCGACGCGCTCAAAGCAACCGGACTCAAGGAGTTTCAGGTGGAGCTCGGTCAGGTTGATTTCTACCGTGGGCTCCTCGAGGAAGCGCACATGGATGAGGAGACGCAGGATCAGCTCAGAGAACTGATTGAGAATAAGAATTACTTCGGTGTCGAGGAACTTTTGAGTGAACAGACGATGTCCCCTGAGCTTAAGCGTCTCTTCCTGAAGCTTCCGGAGCTTTTCGGTGACATTGACCAGATCCGCCTTGCAAAGTCGATGACATCGAACCTGCGCGCGGTCCGTGCGATCGAGCGTCTTGAGAAGATTCAGGAGATCCTTGACAGCTACGGTCTTGGCGATTATGTTTCCTATGATCTCGGTATGCTGAGCAAGTACAGCTATTACACCGGCATTATTTTCAAGGCATATACCTACGGAACCGGCGACTACATCGTGGCAGGAGGTCGTTACGACAAGCTCCTTGAGCAGTTCGGAAAGAACGCACCGGCAGTCGGATTCGCGATTGAGGTGGATCGCCTGATGTCGGCCCTGTCTCGTCAAAAGATCTGCACAAAGACCGACGATGTTGACACGATGATTCTCTACGAGGAGAGTGCGAGAGCTGAGGCGATCCGCATGGCAGGAGAGCTCCGCGCAGAGAAAAAGTCCGTTCAGCTTTTGAGAAAAGATTCCCTGCACAGTTTTTCCGAGTATCTGGCATGCGCTTCCCGCCAGAAGATTAAATCTCTGATTTATCTTGACGGTGACGGTAAAAGAGCAGTAAAATACAGCACAGAAGACGGGGAGGTACAGGCATGAGATATCTGACCTTTGCGCTGGCGAAAGGCCGGCTTGCAAGTAAATCATTGGAGATGTTTGAGAAGATCGGCATCACCTGCGAGGAGATGAAGGATAAGAACTCCAGAAAGCTGATTTTCACGAATGAGGAGCTCGGCTATCGCTTTTTCCTCGCAAAGGCGACGGATGTTCCGACCTATGTGGAGTACGGGGCAGCGGACATCGGAATCGTCGGAAAGGATACGATTCTCGAGGAAGGAAGAAAGCTCTATGAGGTTCTTGATCTCGGAATCGGTCGCTGTCGGATGTGTGTCTGCGGTCCGGAGGAGGCGAGAGAGCGCTTAAAACATCACGAGCTGATCCGCGTTGCAACAAAGTATCCGGCAATCGCAAAAGACTATTTCTATAACAAGAAGCATCAGACGGTTGAAATCATCAAATTAAACGGCTCGATTGAGCTGGCTCCGATTGTCGGTCTGTCTGAGGTGATTGTTGACATCGTAGAAACCGGAACAACGCTTCGCGAGAATGGTCTGACGGTTCTCGAGGAGGTTTGCCCGCTTTCCGCGCGCATGGTGGTCAACCAGGTTAGCATGAAGCGGGAGAATGAGCGCATCGGAAAAATTATCCGTGATTTAAAAACCCTGATTTAAGATATTTAAAAATAAATATCGGGGAATAAATAGGGGACAGCAGGAGGCATAAAAAGATGAGAATTGTGACACTGGACGAGCAGAGCAAGAAAAATATCATGTCGGATCTGTTAAAGCGTGATCCGAACAACTATACAGAGTACGAGGATACGGTGCAGGCGATTGTGGATGATGTCCGCAAGAGAAAAGATACGGCTCTTTTTGAGTACACCGCAAAATTTGATAAGGCATCTCTGGACGCTTCCACAATCCGCGTGACGGATGCAGAGATTCAGGAGGCACTTTCCCTTGTAGATCCGAATCTTCTGGCCGTGATGAAGAAATCCATGAAGAACATCCGTGAGTATCACGAGAAGCAGAAGAGATGCAGTTGGTTTGACAGCAAGCCGGACGGCACAATTCTTGGTCAGAAGATGACGGCTCTTGAGAGTGTCGGTGTCTATGTTCCAGGTGGAAAAGCCGCTTACCCGTCCTCCGTTCTGATGAACATCATTCCGGCAGAGGTTGCCGGTGTAAAGCGAATCGTGATGGTGACTCCTCCGGGAAAGGACGGAAAGGTCAATCCGGTTACCCTGATCGCAGCTCATCTTGCAGGTGCAACCGAAGTCTATAAAGTCGGCGGAGCACAGGCAATCGCAGCCCTCGCATTCGGAACAGAGTCGATTCCGCGCGTCAACAAGATCGTTGGACCGGGCAACATTTTCGTCGCACTTGCAAAGAAGGCTGTATACGGATATGTGAGCATCGACAGTATTGCCGGACCGAGCGAGATCCTTGTGCTTGCAGATGACAGCGCAAATCCGCATTTTGTGGCAGCGGATCTTCTGTCCCAGGCAGAGCATGACGAGCTTGCTTCCGCAATTCTCGTCACAACGAGCATGGAGTTTGCAAAGAAGGTGTCTGCTGAGGTGGATGGCTATCTTCCGAAACTTTCCCGTCGTGAGATCCTTGAGAAGTCCCTTGACAACTACGGATACATTCTCGTGACCGAGACGATGAAAGAGGCGATCGACACCGTAAACGAGATCGCACCGGAGCATCTTGAGATCGTGACCCGCAATCCGTTCGAGGACATGACAAGAATCCAGAATGCCGGAGCAATCTTCCTCGGCGAGTACAGCTCTGAACCCCTCGGCGATTACTTTGCAGGTCCGAACCACGTTCTTCCGACAAACGGCACTGCAAAATTCTTCTCTCCGCTCAATGTCGATGATTTCGTGAAGAAATCCAGCATCATTTATTACTCGAGAGAAGCTCTTGAGCGCGCACACAAGGACATTGAGACCTTTGCTGAGGCAGAGCATCTGACGGCTCATGCAAACTCCGTTCGCGTTCGTTTTGAGGACTAAACAGGCTAAGCATATTAAAGCGTTAAGAATAAAAAATCGAAAAAAAAGGAGCTGTGGGATGAGCGGGATGGAACGAATCGCAAGCATGGAGCGAAATACCAATGAGACAAAGATCAAGATGACATTAAATCTGGATGGCAGTGGAAAGGCAGATATTCATACAGGAATCGGATTTTTCGATCATATGCTGAATGGATTTGCCCGCCACGGTCTCTTTGATCTGTCTGTTACGGTCGATGGAGATCTGGAGGTGGACACCCATCACACGATCGAGGACACCGGAATTGTGCTTGGAAAGGTGATCCGCGAGGCAGTCGGCGACAAGAAGGGAATTGTGCGTTACGGTTCAAGCATTCTTCCGATGGATGAGGCGCTGATCCTGTGTGCACTGGATCTGTGCGGTCGTCCTTATCTCGTCTATGATTTGAATCTTGACCGGGAAAAAGTCGGAGATCTCGAGACGGAGATGGTCAGAGAGTTCTTCTATGCGGTCTCCTACGGCGCAGAGATGAATCTGCACATCAAGCAGATCAATGGGCTCAACAATCACCATATCATCGAGGCGACGTTTAAGGCATTTGCAAAAGCTCTCGATCAGGCAACCCGCTTTGATCCGCGCATCACCGATGTGCTCTCCACAAAAGGCACGCTTTAAGTCGGGGTAGTTCACCAGCAGTCAACATGCTTTCAGAACATGATATGGATTCATATGACCATGATCGATACTTATACTAGGGAAAACATAGGAGGAAAAACTCATGCAGTTATATCCCGCGATTGATATGAAGGGCGGACGTTGTGTCCGTCTCACGCTTGGTCTGTTCGACCAGGAAAAAGTATATTCCGACCGCCCGGCAGAGATGGCAAAGCGTTGGGTGAGCGAGGGAGCAACTTTTCTTCACCTTGTCGATCTGGACGGCGCACTTGCCGGTCACTCTGTCAATGAGGAGGCGATTCGGGAGATCGTGAAATCAGTCAATGTTCCGGTTCAGCTCGGCGGTGGAATCCGCAGTGCGGAGGCAGTCCGCTATATGCTCGATCTCGGAATCACCCGCTGCATCATCGGCACGAAGGCAGTGGAAAAACCGGAGTTTGTCAAAGAGTTAGTGGAGACTTTCGGTCCGGAGCACATCGTAGTTGGTGTGGATGCAAAGAATGGCATGGTTGCCGTTGAGGGCTGGGAGAAGACGAGCAGTATCTCTGCGACGGATCTCTGCCTTCAGATGAAGACGTATGGCGTGGAGCACATCGTGTATACAGATATTTCCCGAGATGGAACGCTTTCCGGACCGAATGTGAATGCAACGAGAGAGCTGACAGAAAAAACCGGTCTTGACATCATCGCTTCCGGCGGTGTTTCCTGTATGGAAGATCTCGCTGCTTTAAATGAGAATCACATCCGCGGAGCAATCATCGGAAAGGCACTTTATGAGAACCGCATTGTGCTTCGCGATGCAGTCAATCTCTTTGAGGGTACAAAGTAACCAAAGGAAGAAGGAAAAAGAATTATGACAGCAGAGACCAAACGGCTGATCACAGCCATCGGATGTAAAAATAAGCAGGCGATCCTGCTTGGGACAGATGGAGATCTGTTAAAGCCACAAGCAACTTTGGAGGCTTCCCTGATCGCAGTCGCAGAGCAGATCAACAACAGCGGAGCAGATGAGCTTCTGATTCTCGATCTCTCCGAAAATGATGAGGAACATGAGGCAGTTATTGGATCGATCAAGGAGACGGCTCGCGTGATCGATCTGCCGATTCTTGTCGGCGGTCGCGTAAAACGCATGGAGGATGTCAAGAAATATCTGTATGCGGGTGCAAAGGCAGTTTTTCTTGATGCGGACAAACCGGAGAATGTCGATCTGATCCGTGAGGTTTCCAACCGTTTCGGAGCTGAGAAGATTTTCATGATGGTTTCCGATGAAAAGGCGCTTGCACGCGCAGAAGAGTTTGCACAGCTCGGCGTTTCCATGCTGATTTTAAACGGAGCAGTTGCCGAAAGCGCAGATGCAGGCAAGGCAGAAGACCTTCCGGCTCTCGCTGTCTGCACCAAGACAGCGGAGACTGAGACGGTCTATCACGTTTTGCATGCAGATCACTGCGAGGGCGTGATTCTGACAGCGATTGAGGCTGACAAGACCAATAAGGAAATCTCTTATATGGAACTCAAGCAGGAACTTTCCAAAAAGGGCTGTCCGATGGATATTCTGACGTCTTCTGTGCCGTGGAGTGATTTCAAACTCGGTCCAAACGGACTGATTCCTGTCATCGTTCAGGATTTCAAGACCGATGAGGTTCTGATGCTCGCTTATATGAATGAGCAGGCATTTGAGGATACCCTGAAAACCGGAAAAATGCATTATTACAGCCGGAGCCGTCAGACTCAGTGGATGAAGGGTGAGACTTCCGGTCATCTCCAGTATGTGAAATCCTTAAAACTTGACTGTGACAACGACACGATCCTCGCAAAAGTCCACCAGATCGGACCTGCCTGCCATACCGGTTCTCACAACTGTTTCTTCCAGACACTTGCAGAGAAGGATTACAAGGAGACGAACCCGTTAAAGGTATTTGAGGATGTCTATGCCGTCATCAAAGACCGCAAGATTCACCCGAAGGAGGGTTCTTACACCAACTATCTGTTTGACAAGGGCATCGATAAGATCTTGAAGAAGGTTGGAGAGGAATGTACGGAGATCGTGATTGCGGCGAAGAATCCGGACCCGGAGGAGATCAAGTATGAGATTTCCGATTTCCTGTATCATGCGATGGTCCTGATGGTTCAGAAGGGCGTGACCTGGGAAGAGATCACGGAGGAACTGGCAAATCGCTGATTGTGTTGATTGGATTTGGAGATTGGGATCTTGAAAAATGAAATCCTTAAAAATGGACCCTTAAAAAATCTGGAATTTTAAATCTTTCCTTGACTTTTCAGGAGAGTTCCGATACTATTAGAGCAATAACTTGATTGATATTCATGATAGATCGTGATAGAACAGGTTATTCAACAAAAAACATCAACAAGTATCAACAAAGTCGAAAGAAAAAGGGGCTGGCGATCAGTCCCTTCTTCTTTTTGCTTTTCTTATCAGTCTCGGCAAAGTCAACTGCATTAAACTTTGGTCAGTAAAATGACTTGGAGAGTTGTAAATTGGTGTAAAAACGGGAAAACAGGAGGTATTTTCATGAGTGATAGGACACATGATCTGACAGAAAAAGAAAAAATGCAAAGGCAGATGCTTTACGATGCGAACTATGATCAGGAACTGAAAGCGGAGAGACTTCACGCGAAAGAACTGTGCTATGAGTATAACCACCTGCGTCCGACAGAGGAGACAAAGCAAAAGGCGATCATAAAGGAGCTTCTTGGAAAGACAAAAAAGTCCTTTGACATTCTGGCGCCGTTTTTCTGCGATTACGGGTATCATATTGAGATCGGTGAGAATTTCTTTTCCAACTACAATCTGGTCATTCTGGACTGTGCAAAAGTGACGTTTGGGGACAATGTATTCATTGCGCCGAACTGCGGATTCTACACGGCAGGTCATCCGATCGATTCTGAGCGCCGAAATAAGGGACTTGAGTATGCCTACCCGATCACGGTCGGGGACAATGTGTGGATTGGTGGCGGAGTTCAGGTGATGCCCGGAGTCACGATCGGCAGTAATGTTGTGATCGGCGGAGGGAGCGTGGTCGTCAAAGACATCCCGAGCAACTCTGTGGCAGTCGGCAATCCCTGCAAAGTGATCCGCCCAATCACGGAAGCAGATAAAAAAATGCGATGGGATCGTAGCTCTGTTGAAGAATAGGGAAATCATACTCAGAGAAAGAGGAAGCTCACAAACTCCGGGGGTTAAATGAACGACGAGTGGAAGTATTCAGAAAAATATGCTATAATAGGGGCACTTTAAGTCAGCAAAAATTTCTCTGACAAAAATGGCAAACAAAGGAGCAGAAAATCATGTCAAATATTACAGATCGTTTTCTTCGCTATGTATTAGTTGATACAGAATCTATGAGTGATCAGGAGGCATTTCCGAGTACAGAAAAGCAGAAAAACCTTGGAATGATGCTCAGAGAAGAGTTGGTTGCTCTCGGTGCAGAGGATGTCCGCATGGATGATTATGGATATGTCTATGCACGTATTCCGGCAAACACGAATAAGAGAATCCCGACCGTGGGATTTATCTCCCACATGGATACCTCACCTGATTGCCCGGGAAATGGAATTCATCCGCAGATTATCCGCAATTATGACGGAAAAACAATCCACATGAATGCCAAGACCGGAGAGACGATGAGTCCGGAGCGTTTTCCGGAGCTTCTGCGTTATGTGGGACAGGATTTGATTACAACCGACGGAACGACACTTCTCGGTGCGGATGATAAGGCCGGTGTTGCCGAGATTATGACGATGGCAGAGTATCTGCTGACTCATCCGGAAATCGAGCACGGAACAATCTGTATCGGCTTCACACCGGATGAGGAAGTCGGACGCGGTGCAGATTTCTTTGATGTGGAGGGATTTGGCGCAGATGTTGCGTATACGGTTGATGGTGGTGCTCTCGGTGAAATCGAGTATGAGAACTTCAATGCTGCTTCCGCAAAGCTCAATATCAACGGTGTCAACATTCATCCGGGTTCCGCAAGAGGTCAGATGAAGAATGCGCTCCTGATCGGAATGGAAGTTCAGCAGATGCTTCCGATGTTCCAGAATCCGGCATGCACGGATGGTTATGAGGGATTTTTCCATCTGAATAATATGTCCGGCGATGTCGAGCATGCTTACATGAACTATATCATCCGCGACCATGACCACGCAAAATTCGAGGAGAAGAAAGCACTGATGACCAGTGTTGTTTCTTACCTCAACACCAAGTATGGTGAGGGAACGGTTGAGCTGAATCTGAAAGATTCTTATTATAACATGCGCGAGAAGATTGAACCGCACAAGTATCTGATCGAAATTGCGGAGAACGCGATGAAATCTCTCGATGTGGAGCCGGTCGTATGCCCGATCCGCGGAGGCACAGATGGCGCTCGCCTTTCCTACAAGGGACTTCCGTGCCCGAACCTGTGCGCAGGTGGTCACAATTTCCACGGAAGATATGAGTACGTTTGCATTCAGTCGATGGAAAAGATTGCGGATATTCTTGTGGAGATCGTCAAAGCGTTTGCCAATCGTGGATAAGAGAAACAGCGAAGCTGTTTGGAGCGGTACATCAGTGCGGGAATAAAAGAAAAAGAGAGAAAGAGAGGAAATCGGGATGGAAGACCAAAATGAAATTTGTCTGAGAGAGATGTGCTCCTACATTTCAGAAGAGACAGAGAATCTTTTTCTGGAATATACCGCACGTTTTATCCGGCAGACGACGAGACGTCAGTACGCCGGTCTTCTGGCTCTGTTCTGTCGTGAGACAAAGTGTGATTTTATGGAGATCACGCCGGAGAAGACCGATCGGTTTTTCCAGAATCATACAAAGAGCAGTACAGTAAAGACGCTCCAGTGGCAGATCGCAGCTTTGCGGGGCTTTGCACGTTTTATAGATGAGAAACAGGTGGTGGTACAATCCCAAAATGTACAAAAATCAGGGGCAACCTCAAATCCGGAAGGTCATTTTGAGCGAGCCTTTCCGAAGATGCAGTTTGAGTGGTCATTACAGCCGATCGCTCCGATTCCCAAACTTGAGCATGTAGATCAGGTATTAACCTACTTCTACGAGAGGGATGATCTCACGATGTTTGTGGCGATCTCCACGATCCTGCGCTGTGGACTGACAACGAGGGAGTTGTGTGGATTGAATGTCGGTCATATCTTCATGGATGCCGATGGACAAAAGGGAATGATCATTCCGGATACTCACCGCAGAGAGCGAAAAGTTAAGATTCCTGATGATTTGTTTGATTTGATTGTCCGGCTGATTCCGGCGCAGGCGGAAAAGGCTTTTCCTGTCTTTCGGTTACGGCGTTTTGAGAAGCGTCTGTCCGCCCGTATGTTGGAACACTATATCAAGGATGCCTGCGAAGCACTCGAAATTCCGCCGTTTACGATGACTCAGCTTCGCAACCTCGCTGTCGCAAGCATGGTTCAGGGAGGTGCTCCGGCACAGGCAGTCTCCGACTACCTTGGAACGGATATTCTCTGGATCACCCGATATGATGTCGCTGTACCGGAGCTCAAGGACTCCGCTGTGGATTATCATCATATCTGCATTAAAAAATTTGATTAAGTTACTTTACATGTTAAAAAAAGTAATTGACAAGAACTTCCCGCATATGATAAGATTGGAATACATATTAGGGAGTAGTTCGCATCGGACGGTTTTGATCGCCGGTGTTGTGCTGGTCGTCATCACGCAACTGTTTTTCGTTGCCGGACAGTACACATCATTGAAATGGAACGAGACTTTTATTGCTTTGCATGTCATGAGAAGTGAAAAATGCCACTGGCATTTTTCACGGATTGTACATGTTTGGTGCAGTAAAGGTCTCTTTTTTGTTACGAAAATCCTGATCCACGGATTTCCAGTACAAAATTCTTTTCTGAATTTCTAAAGAATTTCTGAGACAAAAGAGCGTTTTCTGCACATGATTTTCTTATCACCTCATCAAATGAGATCCTCGGCATTAAAGATTAAAGATTTATCAAACAGTGAAAAGGAGCAAAGAGAAATGATAATGATGCAGAAAGAAGTATGGAGCCAGTCGGTTGACGAAGTACTCCGACGTTTTAAGACAACGCGATCGGGATTATCGGGTGAGACTGCCAAAGAGCGGTTGCAGACAACAGGCGAAAATGTCCTGGAGGAGGGGAAAAAGAAGATAGCGGGACAGATTTTTCTCAGTCAGTTTTGTGATCTTCTTGTCGTGATTCTTCTGATTGCAGGTGGAATCTCGATGATCTCCGGAAACTTGGAGAGCACTGCGGTAATCCTGCTTGTTCTGGTGGCAAATGCGGTTCTCGGAACAATTCAGCAGATCAAGGCAGAACAGTCGCTTGAAAGCCTTAAAAATCTCTCCTCCCCGAACAGCAGAGTGATTCGTGATGGAAAAAAGATCGAGATTCCGTCCCGGGAAATTGTGATAGGGGATCTTCTGGAACTGGAAGCGGGTGATCTCATCCCCGCGGACGGAAGAATTGTAGAGAGCTACTCGCTTCAGGTCGATGAGAGTTCTCTGACCGGGGAGACCTCCCATATAGAAAAGAGAGAAGGCGTGCTTGCAGGCGAGACGCCTTTAGCTGACCGCACCAATATGGTCTACTCGGGAAGCCTTGTCGTGTATGGGCGAGCGGTAGTGGTTGTTACGGCAACAGGGATGCAGACAGAACTTGGAAAAATTGCAGGAATGATTCATCAGGCAGGAGAGTCTAAGACTCCGCTTCAGCGCAGTTTAGATCAGTTCAGCCAGAAACTTGCTATTCTGATTTTGTTGATCTGTGGTCTCGTCTTTGCACTCTGCCTTTCCCGCAAAATGACGGTTCTTGACGCTTTGCTCTTTGCGGTTGCACTTGCTGTTGCAGCAATTCCGGAAGCCCTGACCTCGATTGTGACGATTGTGCAGGCATTCGGTACGCAGAGAATGGCAAAAGAACATGCTATCATCAAAAAACTCAGCGCGGTGGAGAGCCTTGGCGCAGTTTCTGTGATTTGCTCAGATAAAACAGGAACGCTGACCCAGAATAAGATGACGGTTCAGCAGATTTTTGTAAATGGAAATGTAATCGAGGCAAAAGCTCTTGATATGACCGACCAGACACAGCGGTATCTGGTTTACGATGCAGTCCTGACAAATGACTCGAGTATCGTTGATGGACAGAGCATTGGAGATCCAACGGAATCAGCGCTCTTGGAGATGTTTCGGGAGATTCCGGCATTTGCCAGCTACAGCTCTCTTGGGAAACAGGGGATGAGCGAGGAAATCCTCAGAGAGATGATGGCAAGACTGGAAGAAATTCCATTTGATTCAGATCGAAAGCTGATGAGCACGAAATACCGAATTCATGGGAAAGAAACGATTCTGACAAAAGGGGCGGTGGATGTTCTGCTTGACCGCTGTATCTGGATTCGCAGAAAGAATGAAATTTGTCCGATGACGGAGACAGAACGAGAGAAGATTCGGATACAGAATCAACAGTTTTCTGAGCGAGGACTGCGCGTGCTGGCATTTGCATACAAGGAATCCTGCGAACCTCTGTGCAGAGAAGCGGAGTGCGACTATGTGTTTCTCGGACTGATCTCTATGGCAGATCCGCCACGCCCGGAGTCCATCAAGGCAGTGAGGGATGCCAAATCTGCGGGAATCCGAACCGTCATGATCACAGGCGATCACAAGATAACTGCGGTCGCAATCGCCCGCAAGATCGGTCTGTTTGAGGACGGGGATCTGGCATTGACCGGCATGGAGTTGGATCGGATGAGTGAGGAGGAATTGGATCAAGCGATCGAAAAAATCTCAGTCTATGCGCGAGTTTCACCGGAAAATAAGATCCGAATCGTCCGCGCATGGCAAAGAGCCGGGAAACTGGTTGCGATGACCGGAGACGGTGTCAACGATGCCCCTGCACTCAAAAAGGCAGATATCGGCGTTGCGATGGGAATCACCGGAACCGAGGTGTCAAAAGATGCGTCTGACATGATTCTCACAGATGACAATTTTGCCACGATCATTCGAGCAGTCGCAAACGGAAGAACCGTATACCGCAACATCAAAAATGCAGTGAGATACCTGTTATCGGGAAATACCGCTGCCATCCTTGTCGTTTTATACACTTCCCTGCGAGCGCTCCCGTTGCCATTCGTGCCTGTACAGCTCTTATTTATCAATCTGCTCACCGACTCGCTTCCGGCACTGGCAATCGGAATTGAACCCGCAGACGAGGGCGTTCTTAAAGAAAAACCGAGAGATCCGAAAGAAGGATTGATGAATCGGGAATTCTTGATCAAAATGCTTGTGGAGGGCGCACTGATTGCACTCTCAACAATTTTTGCCTTCTCGATTGGACTGAAACAGAGCTCTGTTATGGCATCGACAATGGCCTTTGCGACAATCACACTCGCAAGACTCTTTCATGGATTTAATTGCCGGAGTGAATTGCCCCTGCTTGCGATTGGTTTAAAGAGCAATCCTTCAAGCCTGCTTGCGTTTGGAATCGGCGCTTGTTTTCTCGCTCTTGTCGTGGGTGTTCCGGCATTTCACAGTCTTTTTCAGATTCAGGCGATGAACACACAAAATTTGGTGCAGACGCTGCTCCTTGCCATGATTCCGACATTGGTGATTCAGGGTTTTCGGGTAATTTGTGAAAGGAAAAAGAAAGAAAAAGATTATTAAGTTTACGTAATTTATTTATGTAAACCATATGATTCAGAGAGAGTATCTCTCTCCTTTATAGGGGTGGGTATCGCAAACTTTCTTAGGAGCGATTGAATGGACTTCCACTTGTAGTCTCTTTATATTATAATAGGAATAACACAAACATTTTTCATTATAATTGGGTTTTGCAAAAATTATAATCAGTAGGGTGAGGAAAAAATATGAAGGCAATCTCGGTTTATGCGATCACGAGGACTCAGAGTCTGGAACATTTGCAGAAATTGGAACGACAGCTCTCTGGAAGAACCAGCTTTCTGAAAATGCGAAAGTGGGAATGGGAGAGTATGAGGGATCTGACGGATCAGCTGGAGGCTCATATGCCAGAGATCGCCCGCCTTCGTTTTTTCTACTCCTTCCAGATACCACGTCTTGGAAAAGAATTTGATCTTCTTCAAATCAAGGAAGACCAGATTTTAAACATCGAGTTAAAGAGTGGAGCTGTATCTGATGAAGCAATCCGTCGACAGCTTTTGCAAAATCGCTATTATCTGTCTGTCCTTGGCAAACCAATTCGTTCCTACACCTATATCAGCAGTCAAAAACGGCTTGTGCGCCTGACAAACCACGATCATCTTGCAGAAACAGACTGGGAAAAATTGTGTGAGGAACTGCAAAATGAGAGCAGAGATTATGAGGGAAATATTGAGGAGCTGTTTCGTGCGGAACTTTATCTGATTTCCCCACTCACAGAGCCGTCCCGTTTTCTAAAAAAAGAGTATTTTCTGACGGCTCAGCAGAGGGAGATTGAACGGCAGATTTTAAAGAAAATTCGCACAGAGAGAACAGGTTTGTTCTGGTTTACCGGTCTTCCCGGAACTGGAAAGACCCTGCTTTTGTATGATCTTGCGATGAAACTTTCTGTCAGACAGCAGGTTTGTATGATTCACTGTGGGGATGCAAAGGCGCAGTGGAATCTTCTCCATGAGCGCCTGCAACGAGTTGAATATCTGTCTCACAGTGACATGAACCCTGTTAGTAGCAATTTCTCGCAATTTCATGCGATCTTCGTCGACGAGGCGCATCTGCTTCCACCGGAGACACTGGCATGGTTACTGAAATCCTGCAAGGATCGCCCTATCATCTTTTCAAGTGACTGTGAAGATATGATTTCTCCGGAAGAACTGGATCGATCTACCTTGCATGAATTGAAAAATTTGTCCGGTATTCAGACCTATCACCTGACAAACCGGATTCGCACAAATGCCGAATTGTCTTTTTATACTCAAAGCATGATGCATCTTTCTCACAGGCGGCTTTCGTTCTCTTATCCTCATATCTCGGTTGTCTATGCCAACAATGAGGAGGAGGCAGACTGCCTGCTTGCAGATTATCGAACCCGCGGATATATCTGTGAGAAAGAGATGTTAAGCCCGGAGCCAGAACGAGTAGCCGACCGAATTGCAGTCTTGATTGATGAGCGATATTATTATGATGAGCAGGGCTATCTGTGCTCGACAGATCGAAGCGTCTGGAATCTTTTCTGCCGTCTGAATCAGGCAAAAGAAGAGTTGACATTTGTGGTAAAGGCAAATGAAGCGGTGTATGCAACGCTGTTGGGGTTGTTGTTTATTTGAATCATTCCAGACAGGTGGGGTACGCCCTGCGCTCAGATCCTCTGGGCGATGTTCCTGCCTTTCGGGTTGTCAACTCTAAGGGGTTCTTGGGTTGCGACCATCTATGATGGAGAAAGCCGAGGAGCTGTATGCGCTTTTTCAGTCACTGGGAATCTAAGCGAAAAAAGAAAAATCTGCAAGAAAAAGAAAGAATAGAAAGGATACAGACAAACGATGAATCGTCAGGAATTACTTCATGCAATTAAAACCTACAAGCCATACAATAAGCAGGAAGAGCGGGACCAGGTTCTGATCGCAAATTGGATCGAAGAGCACGAAGATGCATTTTCGCGAGAGAATCAGGTGGCACATGTGACAGCATCAGCTTGGGTTGTCAACAAAGACCGAAGCAAGGTTCTGATGGTATACCACAATATTTATGATTCCTGGTCGTGGCTTGGAGGACATGCGGACGGGGAGACGGATCTTTTAGCTGTCGCGATTCGCGAAGTCAAGGAGGAAGCGGGACTTTCGGATGTCCGCCCGGTATCGAGAGACATCTTTTCGTTGGAGTCTCTTACCGTGGATGGTCATATAAAAAAAGGCAAATATGTATCCAGTCATCTGCATTTGAATGTGACGTATTTGTTGGAAGCGGATTCGGATGAGTGTGTATCGATAAAGGCGGACGAAAATAGCGGAGTCGCATGGTTTACATCGGAAGAAGCCTTGAAAAAATCTACGGAACCGTGGTTTGTGGAGCATGTGTATACAAAACTTATAGAAAAAGAACGGGAAAACAGAATTCAGAAACTTCCTTCATTTTCAAAATAAACTCGTCATAAGTCTTACAGCTTTGTGCCAGATCCGAGAGATCTGGCTTATAAAGGCGTTCACAAAAATATTCCGTTGAGCAATAAATATTATTCCTTGTCGGAGGAATCCCCTTCATCCTTCAAAAACTTTAAGCGGTTTTTATCAAAGTCAATGTAGAAGCGGGTGGTAGTGGAGGAGTCTGCATGTCCCAGTGCATGCTGGACAAGGGAGACATCGCCACCGCTTCGCTCATAGAGCTGGGTTCCGAAGCTCTTGCGCAGGAGATGCGCAGAGAATTTTACGTTCGGGGGCAGGACAAACCTGCCGTATTCTTTGACAATCTGACCAACGCGATTGATCGTAATTCGTGTGCCACGGTTTGACACAAACAACGGTCCGTTTGCCTTTTTTTCTTTTTCGCTCTTCATCTTCATCAGAACCGGGCGTTCCAGTTCAATGTAGTCGGAGAGGGCAGTGAGCACCTCTTTTTTAAAGTAGACGAACTCGGTATGTCCACCTTTTCGCCGGACGAGCAGTCGCTGTTCATCAAGATCCAAATCGTACATATCAATGTTCAACAGTTCGGAGATACGAATACCGGTTCCGAGAAAAAGCATGATGATTGCATTGTCGCGCAATTTTGTCTTCTCAAAGAATACTTTTTCCCGTTCCGTTTTCTGTGCACCGGTCTGAACGTTTTTCTTGAGTCGTTTTGTCTCGGACTCTGTGAGGGCGACGATCGGCTTCTTCGGAACTTTCGGAATATCGACATAAGTTGCTGGATTTTTCGTCATGTATTCATTGATGACCATATACTTGAAAAATGCTTTGATCGAGGCGAGCTTTCGGCGTTTTCCAGACGGAGAATTCTCAAACACCTGAATTTTTTCTTTTCCAGTCGGAGTTGTTCGGGTGATGTAGTTTCCATCCGCGTCCTTCATCGAGTATTCATCCAAGTATGCCAAAAACATAACAATGTCATTTGGGCGAAGATGATCCAGAGCGTCCATCGGGATCTGGGCGATTGACGGGTACGGGAAGCGGTCAGGAATCGCTTCGAGAAGATACTTTAGAAACACACGCAGATCAATCGCATAGGCGACTTTGGTTTTGGGCTGATAGACAGAGTCCTTGGCATAGAAAAAGTTTACGACATAGTCAGGGAGTTCCCTTAAAATTTCCCTTAATTTTTCAGATTCACTTTTCATAGGAATAGATCAATCCTTTCTATATTTTCTGCAATTTATAAAGTATTTTTCCGGTTTTACATAAAATAGAATTAATTTTAAAAATCAGCAATAACAATTCTGATAAAACAATATATAAAAATATTTATTCTGAAAATCCTCTCAGATCAAATATTTTCTGGTTCAAGCGATAAAAGTTACGTTTGAAGTACAAAAATCCGCTCGTTTTAGAGCTTAATTCGGAGCTCAAAACAAGTATACCACAAGTCGTTTATTTTGGCTATATAATTGTGATAAACTTATGTTTATCACAATTATATAAAATTATCACAATTTATCGGTCTCTACTACCCTTTTTTTGCTGATATAGTCGTCATCAGAAACTATTTAAAAAGATAGTCATATCTTTTTCTCTTCTTTTCTTTTGCGTTTTGGATTTTCTGGAAACCAGCCTTTCTGAACACGCCGTTCTTGTTCAAAAAGCTCTTTAATACTCCAAAGACAGGTAACACCAAGTACCGCTACAACACTTCCAATTGCTGTATTTTCAATCCATAAGGACAATACAAGAAAAATCATTCCTAAAATTAAAAATACCGGCCAAACACTCTTGCTAAAATAATATTCCGTTTTAACCACAATTCCATGGAAAAGTCCAATAACAAGAAATGTAAAAATTCCAACAATTAGTCCTTCTAGATGCATATTTACTTCATCTTCTTTCTCTTTCTTTAAAAATTATTCATTAAAGAACATAATAACATATAACCTTTTTCTGAACAACCAGATCATAAATAAAAGAGACACTTCCTGCACAATAAGGTTACATGTATAAAATGACAGAGAGCCAGACAAGACATTCTCTGTCCCATCTGACTCTCGAGCAAAAACATAAATTCTTTTCTTCCTTATAACTAATGTTTCACCTACTGCGGGCTCTGAGCACCAGGACCTCCGTTTTCCGATCCTGCCGGACCATCAGTAGAATTTCCGGAGGCTCCAGAGGCTTGTCCCGGAGCTTCCAAAATCGCATTCGTTTCTTGAGTATTTCCCGGCGTTTCAGAAGGATTCTCTTTCTTTGCACCAGGTCCGGTCACGGTATCCGAGCTTTCCGGTGCCGGGGAAGCGACAACCGCTGATTTTGTCTCCTCCTTGCCATTGCTTTTTTCTTCCTCAGACGGATCTAAGGCTTCGATTGTGGAGGAAACTGAACCGGAAGTCTCCACGGATGCATTGGCGTTATTATCTGCATTTTCGGTATTCTCCGCGTTCTCCGAACTGTTTTCTACATTCTGATTATTTCCATTTCCGGCATCGTTTGCATTCTCAGCCGGAGTCTCTGAATTCTTCTTTTTGGAAGAACCGGAATTCTCACCGGTATTCCCCTCAGCGCCGATGTTTTTTCCGGATTCTGTATCCTTTCCAGGCTGACCAAGACCGGTCTTTTCCGCAATGTGATTGCTGATGGTCTGAACCGTTGCAGACGGAGTAAAATTTTCATCGTCATACAAGAAACTGTGAAGCTGGATCACGTTGCTTTCCAGAGTCGTCGGAATGACGCAAGCCTTCTTTCCGATCTTCATCTCCTGATGGGAGAACGGGAAACCGGAAGTCTGCCTGATGTAATACTTCCTTGCCCCACGTGCAAATGTGAGCAGATCATTTAAGCCGATGCTTGTTGAGATCTCCGGATAGATCGCAGATGCCAGATTTTTCAGTGTTTTGCCATCTGCATGTTTTGCTTTCTCCATTGCAAGACCGAGTACCTTTCTCTGACGCTCTGTGCGGTTGAAATCTGTATCCATCAGACGAAGTCTTGCATAGGCGACAGCCTGGACACCATCAAGATGATTCATTCCGCTGTGCTCGAGCTGAACCGATCCGATTCCGGTGGAATTTACAGTCTCTGTGATAAACGAGTTGATATAAGCAAATTCTTTATCCGTGATTTCCAGATCAACACCGCCAAGGATGTTGATTCCGTCGACAACGGCTTTCCAGTTAAATGTCGCATAGTCGTCAATCGAGAGGTCCAGATTCGATTCCAGAGCTGATACCGCCTGCTCATGACCACCCTTGAAATAGGCTTCATTGATCTTGTCATAGTCGTTATCGGAATCAATTCTCAAATAACTGTCACGGAAAACAGATGCCAGGCGAATCTCGCCGGTCTTCTTGTTGATGCTACACAACATCTCAACATCCGAAAGCGCCCCGCTTCCAAGGTTTCCATCTCGGGAATCAACACCAAACACAGCGATCGTCCAGTATCCGCCACCGCGAAACATGGAGACACCCTGATATCCGATGAACAAGAGAAGAGCAATCAGAAGCACCATTAAGATGCCATTTCCCTTCTTCTTTCTCCGGCGTCGTCTTCCTGCTCTTCCTGTATTTCCACCCCCGGAATAATTATTTGAACGATTTGAACGGCTTCGACTTCTAGGTGTGTCTTCATCGTTGCGCCGATCATATGTTCGATCATTTCTGCTTTGCGCATAATCACGATCTCGTCCATCTTCAGAAGAAGATCTGCGAGACGAGGATCGACGTCCCCGATTCTGGTTTCGTCTTCGCATTCGGTCAAGTTCATCTTCCTCATACGGTTGTCTGTCATCTCCATATCCCATTTTTTGTCCTCCCAATTTCATTCATTTAATAACTAACTTACGTTTCTGTTTCTGATTCTTGCGATTTCAATGTTTATCAATCATCGATCAGTCGGCGATAATAAGGCCAGTTTGCATCGCGGACGGCAACGGTCACATTGTTCACCGAGGCACTGCTCTCATGAATACATTGGATTCTTCCGTCAGAAGTCCATCCGAGGAACATGATCACATGGGCGTCTGTTCCCGTGCGAATAATGATGTCGCCCGGCTTTAACTGGTCTCGACTGATGCTCGTTCCGGTAGCGGCAAGTCCCGATGTGCTCTCGTAAGGGAGACGTTTTCCGGTTACAGACCAGTATACCCAGCCGATCCAGCCGGAGCAGTCAAGTCCTTTCAAAACTCGTCCTTTATAATCAGCGGTTGTCAGAACTCCGAAGCTGTTTCCGGCATAATTTGGAGCAGATGCTTTTCCACCCCAATAGTAAGGAACTTTTCCGACAGAATTCAGTGCAAAACGGATGATACGAAGACGCTCCTCGGATAATCCTGCCGGAAGCTGTGCCATATATGCCTCGATCTCTGCACTTGTCAGCGCATTTCTTCCCGAAATCGCAGATACGGTTAATCCATATTTCTCAAACCAGTCCTGCGCGGCAAGGGAACGCACTGCTGTCATCGCGGCTTCATCCCATCCACGCCACTCCGTCTCCGGATCCCCAAGGTTCGCAGGATCATTCCCAATCGAATCTTTCACAAATAGATTCTGATTTTTCTCATTGAGTCCGGTAATCTTCATATGGATAATCAGATCCACATGACCCGGGCAATACGACGAAGAGGAAGTTCCTGACTTTGAGCTCTTTGACTTCGAATCCGATGCAACCTCATGAGATTGAGCCTGAGTCTGCGCCTGAACCTGAGATTGCGCCACCGTCGCAGAGGGAACGGCATCCGACTCTGTCGCTGTCATGGTTGCCAAAGGCTCTGTTGTCGATCCACCACTCTCTGTATTTGAAGAATCTGAAAAAGCAGAAGAACTTTCAGAGCTGGATTTGTTCGAGGACATGTTCGTCTCCTGATTTTGATCGGCAGAGGTCTGCCAGGATGCCTTTTTACTGGAAACAATCATTCCCGCTGTTGTCGCTTCCGCTGCCCGACTCGCCTCCTGTTCTGCAACAGAAGACTCATAGGCTGCCTGCTTTGACTCTGCGCGGGACGCCTCCTCAGAAGCTCTCTGTTCAGAAGTCTTGTTTGAGACAATCATAGACGTAGAGCCAGAAGAAGCCTGCGTATCGATGAGATCCTCTCCCGACACAGCTCCAGCTTCTGCTTCTTCACTCTCTGCCCCTTTCTCAGCCCCGAGAAAGGTCTCCTCATAGGAAATTCCGCTCTCCTCCTTTTTCGCCTCTTTTTCCAGTTCTTCCTTCTGTCTCAACTGAGCATCCTCTCCGATACAGCCATCACAGTAATAGACATCCGATAGGCTGACGGTGTAGGAATGAGACTGATCCCAGAGTGCCTTCGCATAGGAGAGAAAGAGATCGTAATCCGTGACACCCTTATAATAGGTATAAAGATTTGCCATCGACATGATCTCCCGCACATTGGAATACGGGGTAATCGCATTTCCATCGCCATCCGTTGCCGTCATACGGATGTTTTTGAACGAATTGATCGTCCAGGTAGACGGATCATCTTTGTTCTGTCGGCTGTCTTCAGGACTATATTTTCCCATAATCGAACTTTGCGGTTTTCCGAGTTTCTGTGCCATCTGTGCCGGGGTGACATCCGACATGTCATAAATCTGGCTGATCCAGTTCTCATCATGAGTCATCAGCGTTTTAAAGATCTGTCCTGCCAGACTTTGCGTGATCTGTGTCTGATCTGCACCATCCGGGAAGTAATGAGCAAGATTCAGATCATCCACAACCGGTTGCCATCCTGCGTCCGCCTCGACAACCTCCGTTGAAGCGAGCGTATCATCCTCGGTCTCCCAGTCCGTCTCTTCCTCTGTGGCAAGTACCTCCTCAACAACCGGTTCCGGCTGATAAATCGGACAGAGATGACCGAGTACAGCTGTTCCACACCCAAACATCAGCATCAACCCCGCTGCCGCATATTTCCTTCGATCTGCAATCGCCATGCGGGACATTGTCCCAATCATGGAATATATTTTTCTTTTGTCTATTTTCATTCCACTACGCACCTGGTTTCTGATTTTTCGATATATTATTGTAGCATAGAAAAAACTGGAAATACAGAGACAATCCTTTAAGAAATTTTTTAAGATTTCTTGAAGATCTCATGAAAAACTCATAAAAAATCGCAGGAAGCCCTATTTTGACTGGTGAAACATTTGACGAAAGGGGGGACTTCTAGTATAATAAGGGGCAGATCTGTGAGAAGGAGGAACAGAAGTTAAATAGCAAAGCTAAGCGCCAGGCACCCTGTGCAGGTTCGTGAATGGACGATCAATAAACAAAAATATCTTTTTGAAACAGGAATCCCATTGGCTTTAGATAATGGGTAGTTCACGAATGTCAGATATTAAAAATGTCAATCGTCTTCTGCATGCAGGGTTAACGAGGTGGAGAGAATATCGAAAATTCGGCGGGTGCTCTCCCATGCCGTTTCGGGCGTGTATATTCGGCAAAATATGCGGGTAACTGCAAAACAACTGTCGGATAACCGAAACAGAAAAGTCAGATTCTATCAAAATCGTAAGCGATCAGATTCCTTTTACAGGTTTGTGGTTTTATTTTTGTACGAAAAAATAAAAAACATAAAGAAAAAAAGATAAGAGAACTAAGATAGTAAAGAGAGGATATTAATATTATGTGTGGAATTATTGGATACTCAGGACCTTTAGATGCTCGTAAAATTCTGTTAGATGGACTTGCAGGGCTGGAATACCGCGGTTACGACAGTGCAGGAATTGCTCTTGTGATGGAGGATTCCAGCATCTGTCTTGCGAAGAAGACTGGAAAAGTGCAGGCACTCAGAGAATACTGTGATGAGATCATCAAGGGGGCATCCCACTGCGGAATCGGTCATACGCGTTGGGCAACCCACGGCGGTGTAACCGAACAGAATGCGCATCCGCATCGCGCCGGACGTGTGACTCTGATTCACAACGGAATCATTGAGAACTATCATGAGCTGACCAAGGAGTTTCATTTAGAAGACCGACTGATCTCTCAGACCGACAGTGAGGTTGCTGCATGGGTACTTGACTCGCTCTATGATGGCGATCCGCTCAAAGCAATCAGCAAACTCCAGGAGAAGCTGCGCGGTTCTTACGGCTTCTGTATCATGTTTGACGATCAGCCGGGTTCTATTTATGCGGTCCGAAGCGTCAGCCCGCTTGTAGCCTCCTACACGCATTCCGGTGCCCTTGTTGCGTCTGACCTGACTGCGCTGATTCCTTACACGAACCAGTATTTCGTTGTTCCGGAGGGAAAGATCGTGAAGCTGACGCCTTACAAGGTGCAGGTTTACAACCTCGATGAGGCATTTACGAAGTTTACCCCGGAAATTCTGACGGTCAACTGGAATATGGATGCTGCAATGAAGAACGGCTATCCGCACTTTATGATGAAGGAGATCCATGAACAGCCAGATGCCATGAAGAACACGGTCCTGCCGAGAATGAGCCACGGTCTCCCGGATTTCGCGGCTGACAAGATTCCGGATGATCTGTTTACAAACTGCAACCAGATCCACATCGTTGCCTGTGGTACAGCAATGTATGCCGGTATGGTTGCGCGTGCAATGATGGAACCTCTGCTTCGGATTCCGGTAGCAGTAAGCATTGCTTCTGAGTTCCGTTACGAAGATCCGCTGATCGATGAGAAGACATTGGTGATCATCATCTCCCAGTCCGGCGAGACGATCGATACACTTGCGGCGATGCGCCTTGCTCATCAGTATGGCTCTAAGACGCTTGCAGTTGTCAATGTAAAAGGTTCCTCAATCGCGCGTGAGAGCGACTACGTGCTCTACACCCATGCAGGTCCGGAGATCGCTGTGGCAAGCACCAAAGCATATTCCGTACAGCTTGCAGCGCTCTACCTGGTAGGATGCAGAATGGCTCTTGTTCGCGGAAAGTTTACAGAGAAACAGGCAGAAGACTTCCTCTCCGATCTCCTCGATGCGATTCCTGCAATGGAGACGATGCTTGCACAGAAAGAGACCTTCCACGAGCTTGCAGTTCATCTGATTAATCATCCGGATGCGTTTTTCATCGGTCGTGGTCTTGACTATGCATTCTCTCTCGAGGGTGCGCTTAAGCTCAAGGAGGTTTCCTACATCCATGCGGAGGCGTATGCAGCGGGAGAACTCAAGCACGGTACGATCGCACTGATCTCCGACAACGTTCCGGTCATCGCAATTGCGACACAGGAACATGTGTTTGCTAAGACAATTTCCAACATCCGTGAGGTCAAGGCGCGCGGTGCTTTCATCATTCTCCTGACAAAGGAAAGCGCGGTTGTGGATGAGAATCTTGCAGATATCCACATCCGTATCCCAAATATGGATGACCGCTTCACGGTATTCCCGATCATCGTTGCATTGCAGTTCATCGCATACTACACTTCAATCGGAAAGGGTCTTGACGTTGACCAGCCGAGAAACCTTGCAAAGTCTGTAACCGTAGAGTAATATCGGTGGTTGTATTAAGCATAAGCATATGAAAAGCTCCTGTCTCTCATTTATGGGATTCTATTTCGTGAATCCCGACGAGGGGCGGGAGCTTTTTTGCATTGTATCTTAATTTGATACGAAAGTCTCATACATATTTTGGATAACTGTTATAAGGATTTTTCTATCAGAACCGCAGAGCACGGTAATTTCTTCATGTCGGCGCATGTACCAGCTTTGTGCATGATTCCATTATTTCTTGTGCTTGCGAGCTTCCAGATAATCGTTCAGCTCTGCATTCGGAATGTCGGTGATGAACATATGCCCCGGTGCATGGGTGATGACAATCGGAAGTTTTGCATTCTCGATTGCTGCCTGAGGAGTCACACCACACGGCCAGAATACCGGAATCTCGCCCTCATAGATGTCAACTGCCTCGCCATAATCTGGCTTCATGACGTCTTTGACACCGACTTTCTCCGGATCACCCATCTGTACTGGTGCGCCGTGAACGTTTGGCATCTTGACCGTGATGTCATAAGCCTTCTGCGCATTCTCCGGTGTCATCGGGCGCATTGAGCATACCATCGGACCGGAGAATGGACCTGCCGGAACGGTCTGGATATTGGTCTTGAACATCGGCACGTTTCTGCCCTGTGCAATATGGCGAATTTCAATACCTTCGCGAATCAGCGCTTCTTCAAACGAGAACGAACATCCGATCAGGAAGCCGACATAACCCTCTTTCCAATAATCGGAAACATCAGTCAGCTCTTTTGTGAAGACACCGTTCTCATAGATGCGGTATCTCGGAATATCGGTACAGATGTTTCCACCCTCTCCCATTGCATGAGTGTCCGGGGTACCCTTTACGATCTCAAGAATTGGGCACGGAAACGGATTTTTATTTGCATACTCTTCAAAATCTGCTGCATATTCCGGCGGAAGAATCACAAGGTTTGCCTGTGCATATCCACGACACATACCAGCGGTTGGGAAGTCGATCACTCCCTCACGAATCAGCTGACGCACCTGTGCCGGACTCATATCTACATAAGGTGTAATATCAAATGCCATAATCGTTTCCTCCTCATTTTCCAATTCATTTTTATTTTGAGTCTGATCCAGAGTGTTTTAAATTTTATCTCGTTCCATCTTTAACTCCAGCTCAAGCTCTGTTTTCAGACATCATACCACAGTTTACCAAAAAAATGAAATGCTTTTTTCTAAATTTCTCAAAATAAAGTATAAGATTTAGAAAATGAGTAAAAATCATACTTTTGTTCCTAAATAATAGCCTTGCAATTACGATAACAAAATAAAACTCTTTCTTTCTGCAAATTTATGTTGACGTTTGCGGAGATTTTGCGTACACTTCTGAATTACCCCTCTGCAAAGTTTCCCGTGTAGAGCTGATAGTACTTTCCCTTCTGAGCAATCAGATCGTCGTGATTTCCGCGCTCGATAATTCGTCCCTGCTCAAGAACCATGATACAGTCGGAGTTCTTGACTGTGGAGAGACGGTGAGCGATCACAAATGTTGTACGCCCCTTCATCAACGCATCCATTCCCGCCTGTACAAGCGCCTCGGTTCTCGTATCGATCGACGAGGTTGCCTCATCAAGGATCAGAACCGGCGGATCGGCTACCGCTGCCCGCGCAATCGCAAGGAGCTGTCTCTGACCCTGGCTTAAGCTCGCACCGTCCGCAGTCAGAATCGTCCGGTAGCCATTTGGCAGTCTGCGAATGAATCCGTCCGCATTTGCAAGACGCGCGGCGTCCATGCACTCCTCATCGGTCGCATTGAGCTTTCCGTATCGAATGTTGTCCAGGACGGTTCCCGTAAACAGGTGCGTGTCTTGAAACACCATTCCGAGTGAACGACGCAGATCAGATTTGCGGATTTTTGTGATGTTGATGCCGTCATAACGGATCTTTCCGTCCTGAATATCGTAAAATCGGTTGATCAGGTTTGTGATCGTCGTTTTTCCAGCACCGGTTGAGCCGACAAATGCGATCTTTTGTCCCGGCTTTGCATAGAGACGAACATCATGCAGAACCAGATAAAAAGGATCATAGCCGAAATCAACCCCATCCATCACGATCTCACCCTTCAACTTTTCGTAGGTGACACTTCCATCCGCCTGATGAGGATGTTTCCATGCCCACAGATCGGTGCGGGTTTTGCTTTCATGAATCGTTCCATCTGCATCCTCGGTTGCATTCACGAGCTGTACATAACCGTGATCCTCCTCCGGCTTTTCATCCATAAGTTCAAAGACACGATTAGCACCGGCAGATGCCATGATGATCGAGTTGAGCTGTTGGCTGATCTGAGTGATCGGCTGAGTGAAACTCTTGTTGAGAGTGACAAAGGCGATGATCGTTCCGATCGTCACGGTTCCGCCGATTCCCTTTAGTGCCATCAGTGCACCGCAGACTGCGCAGAGAACATAGCTTAAGTTTCCGATATTTCCATTGATCGGCATCAGAATATTCGCATAGCGGTTTGCCTTATCCGCACTCTCTCGAAGCTGGTTGTTGATTTTCTTGAAATCCTCGATCGAAGTCTCCTCATGGCAGAATACTTTGATAACTTACTGACCGTCCATCATCTCCTCGATAAATCCGTCGACCGTTCCAAGATCTTTTTGCTGTTCGTAGAAATATTTGCCGGAAAGTCCCGAGATCTTCTTTGTCACCACAAGCATCAGAATCGACATCAGGACACTTAAAAAAGCCAGCGGAATATTTAAGATTAGCATCGAAATCAGCGTCGCGACAATCGTGACAGCGGAATTAATCACCTGCGGAATGCTCTGACCAAAGAGCTGTCGCAGGGTGTCGACATCGTTTGTGTAGACCGACATGATGTCTCCGTGTGCATGGGTGTCAAAATAGCGAATCGGCAGGGATTCCATGTTGGAGAAAAGCTCCGTTCGCAGTTTCAGCATCGTTCCCTGGCTGATATTAACCATGATCCGGCTGTATGCATATGCAGAAAAAACTCCTACCACATAGACGCTGTTCTTTGTTCTGATTGTCAATGAACCATCTTCTACCCGGATACTTCCGTAGGTTGTATGCAGGTATTTGCCGTGACATTTACTTGCCGGACTTGTGAAAAAGTAAATCATATACTTCTCATACCGGCTGTCGGATTTATAGACCATGATCAGTCCTGGCTGATCCATATACGGTATCCGCCAATCCATGTATTTCCGACCGTTCTTATCTTCTGCTTTACGCAGGATTCCCAATGCTGACTGATCCAAATGCATCTCATCAACTCCTTAATCTTATCACACGGGTATTTCGCCAACCGCCGCAATAAAATCCCGATCCCGGTATCCGACCTCGTCAAATTTCCGCAGCCCGGCTTCCACTTCAAATACATGGCCGCAGCAACAGCACTTAATCTTTCGCGTAACAACAATTCCAGGTTCTCCTAGAAGTAACTCCAAGGATGATTTTCCCTCACTGGCTGCTACATACGCATCCATCTTTGCCTGTTCCTCATTCGTCAGCTGGATATGCCACCAATTATGCTCCTCATGGCACTTGGGACACGGCGGGTTGATTTTATAAAGTCTTCCCATAGTCTGGTCTCCTTTCGATTTTTTCGTTGCAACTATATCATTATTGAATTCGAATTTCCAATTAGCGGTTTCTGTGGATAACGTTTTGAGTCACATTTTCGCTCAGACGTTCCTGCCTGAAATCATAAAGCGCTTTATCATAATTCCGG